>Ga0194120_10000605_pt1 | contig 67750 bp, 59 predicted proteins | sample TA2MahCa65mmetaG_FD_148642 | JGI IMG/M metagenome (GOLD analysis project Ga0194120, IMG submission 148642) | Freshwater microbial communities from Lake Tanganyika, Tanzania - TA2015019 Mahale Deep Cast 65m | ecosystem: Environmental > Aquatic > Freshwater > Lake | place: Tanzania: Lake... | reverse complement strand
TGCTTATCGCCTACGCGTTTTTGTTTGTATCCCTGGCCATCTCTTTGGTGCCGGCTAGTTTTTGGCCAACATCGCAGGTGGACAACGGCATACCCGATATGCAACGTGCCTTTAAAGCCGTTTTTGGTCAGGGACGCTGGATTATTGTCGGCTCAGTCGTAGCATTTTTAATCGGACAGCTCGTGGATGTTTGGGTGTTCCATTGGGTCAAGCAGAAGACGGGGGAAAGCGGCATTTGGCTACGAGCAACAGGCTCCACGCTTGTTTCCCAATTGCTCGACAGCTTTGTAGTGTTGTGGATTGCCTTTTATATAGGTGCTGATTGGTCACTGGTCACAGTTTTGGGAATCGGACTCATTAATTATGCCTATAAATTTATGGTAGCGTTATTGCTTACCCCATTGATCTATTTGGCTCATCATGGGATCGAGCGCTATTTAGGGAATCCGCTTGCCGAGGAAATGCGCCGGGAGGCCATGAATTAATATTAATTTAATGTCTAAAAAAAATGTTGGGAATGTGGGGATTTTATCCACACCTTTGCGGGAATTTAAAAAAAAAATTTATGAAAAAATTTCTTTTCCCTGTAGTTGCATTTGTGGTGCTTCTTTCTGCCGTCTCCTGCTCTAAAGAACGCAAACTCAACAAGAACTTGGACGGTACCTGGACGCTCGACAATAGTTCAAAAACCACCATGGGATTGCCAGCAACGGCGATTTTCGAATACACATTCACCAAGAAGAACGTTGACGGTGGCGCCTTCGAAAACTACCTCAAGTTTGATTTATTTGGTTTCCCAGTTGATACTACGATCGCAGGAACTTACACCTTGATTGAAGATGAAAAAATTGTTTTCACTTATTCAGGTTCCACGGAAAAGGATACCACTAACATTACAGCGTACTCCTCAACCAACATGACTTGGAGCGTTCAAGGAGATTCAACAAGCATTTCTATTTCGATGACCAAAAAATAATATTGGTGCATTGCATTTAAATCAATCGAAAGCCGTGGGAAACCGCGGCTTTTCTTTTTTTATTTTTGCCAAACCTAAACTAAAAGTAGAACGTATGAGACCCTCTACCGATCCTATCGCATTACGCGTTTTGCTGATTTGCTTGGCTGCAGCCGTTACGCGCATCTTGCCGCATCCAGTCAATTTCGGTCCACTCACGGCTGTTGCCCTATTTGCGGGCTATCGACTGTGCTCTTGGCGGACAGCGATTCCAATCGTTTTGCTTTCGGCTTTCCTGAGTGATGTCTTGGTTAATGCGTTGCTCTATCAGGTGGTCGATGCTCAGTACTTCTTATCGCCCGTTACTCTGAGCATATACGGATTTTATATTGCTGCAACCATGGCGTCTACCCGATTGAATTTCAAGAAACCACGCACCATAATTGGTGGCAGCCTTATTTCTTCCATTCTGTTCTTTTTGATTTCGAACGGAGCTGTTTGGGCTACATCCACTTCATATCCTTCAGGGATGGGTGGGTTAATAACTTCCTATATGGCTGGAATTCCCTTCTTTCCCTACACACTGATGGGGGATCTCTTTTATTTAAGCGTTTTGCTTTTGGGAACCTCCTGGGTAGAGCGTAAAATTCCAGCGCTAAATTCTAGCACTGAAAAGTAATATTAAGGCTCTTCTTAATTCAATTAGAAACGAAGTAGGGGTCTTGGATTAGCGGACAAATTCCATCTGGAGTGCTCGATTAAGCTTCTCTAAAAATTCCTCCGTATTCAAGTAGTGGGTTCCGTGCTCGACTTTCGGTCCATGGGCACAAATGGCTAAATCTTTGGTCATATGGCCTTGTTCGATGCACCGCACACAAACTTTTTCTAATGCATCACAGAAGTGGGCAAGAGCCGAGTTATTGTCAATTTTCGCCCGAAATGCTAGTCCACGAGTCCAGGCAAATATACTGGCCACCGGATTGGTTGACGTGGGCCTCCCCTGCTGGTGCATGCGGTAGTGACGGGTCACTGTTCCATGGGCGGCCTCTGCCTCCATAGCACGACCGTCTGGCGTAATGAGGGTAGACGTCATGAGACCCAGCGAACCAAAGCCCTGTGCAACTGTATCAGACTGAACATCACCATCATAATTTTTGCAGGCCCAAACGAAGTTCCCATTCATTTTGATGGCGGATGCTACCATGTCATCTATGAGTCGGTGTTCATAGTAGATGCCAGCGGCCTCGAATTCGGATTTGAATTCAGCCTCGTAGATTTCCTCAAAAATATCTTTGAACCGTCCGTCGTATTTCTTCAAAATGGTATTCTTAGTCGATAAAAACAAAGGCCATTTCTTCAGGAGTGCCTGATTGAAACTAGCACGGGCAAAGCCCCGGATCGATTCGTCGGTGTTATACATCGATAAAGCAACACCATCACCCTTAAATTGAAATACTTCCCATTCGCGCGCTTCCCCACCGTCGGCCGGCTCGAAGCGCATGGTGAGTTTTCCTTTACCTGAAATGAGTACATCTGTGGCCCGGTACTGGTCGCCAAAGGCGTGGCGACCAATGCAGATGGGTGCTGTCCAGTTGGGAATGAGTCGCGGAATATTCGAAACAACTATAGGTTCGCGGAATACAGTGCCATCGAGGATGTTTCGGATGGTGCCATTGGGCGATTTCCACATTTGTTTGAGTCCGAATTCCTTTACCCGGGCCTCATCGGGGGTGATTGTCGCGCATTTGATGCCCACACGACAATCGAGAATGGCATGAGCCGCATCGATGGTTACCTGGTCGCCTGTCGCATCTCTATGCTCGATTCCCAAATCGAAATACAGGAGTTTTAAGTCAACAAAGGGTAGAATCAGCTGTTCGCGGATATACTGCCAGATGATTCGGGTCATTTCGTCACCGTCGAGTTCGGCAACTGGATTGGCAACATGTATTTTGCTCATACGACTTGGGGTAATTTTGGGTTGAGTTAAGGGGCAGCAAGAATAGAATAAATTTTCAAATCAGCGGGGGAGAATCTCGGACTACAGCCAGAATTCGTGAAGCTTTGCAGAAAATATATAATAAATCATCGGTTATTCACCCATTGATACAAGTACATTTATTGCGTTACAAATATTCTCGTAGACACCCGATATTCCTGTTTCCATCATATAGCAGGGAGCTGTAACCAAGCGATTTTCGCGGTCAACTGCAATTTCGGGAACCGCTTTCATCTGAACCGGGCAACCAATCTCCCTGATTGCGTTCGATATTCCCGTAATGTCATAGGGCGACGCAAATTGATCGCTGCCTACCGTGAGTGTGGCCGAAATGCCCCTCGAGTGAAAAATCTGAGCCAGTAGGGTGGGTGCAATGCATAAGGCGGCAATGGGCTTTCGGGCATCGTAAAAGGCAAAAATGAGTTCCTGAACCGATTCATCCACCTTCCCCTGCGCTTCTAAAATGGCCCACTGATTCAGATTTTTTGCGGCGCCAAATCCACCTGGAATGAGAAGGAAATTGAATGAGTCGACATCAATCTCTGCGGTCGACAAAACCTTACCTCGGGCGATTCGGGCCGCTTCAACCCGAACATTTCGAGCTTCGCCCTCCTGAACCTCACCGTTGAGGTGGTTCACCACATGGTATTGGCATTTATCGGGTGCCACACACTGGTAGGTGTGACCTGCTTTTTCGATACATAAAAGCGACAAAACCGCCTCGTGTATTTCTGATCCGTCGTAGACGCCGCATCCCGAAAGCAAAACCGCAAAATTCATGGGTCGGGTGATCGAGTTGTTTTCCATAATCACAAATATATTGCGCTACCGCTCAACATAGGTGGTGCGTGTGCAGGTGACCTGCTATTTTTGCGCCCATGAAGGGGATATTGCTTTGTGGAAGACAAGTAATTCTGCGATTTGCTGTGATTACATTCGCAGTCCTGTCCACAGATCATCTTTCGGGATGGGCTCAGGCGCCCAAGGGTGATTTTCTTTGCGTGGGCATCAATGTTGGTTCGGCCAATTATCCGGGTAGACCCGGCAGCAGGGGTGGTGGACTATCCATAACCGGGGATGTGTATGTGGCCCGCACATTATCAGCATCGGCTTCCCTTCGTTTCAACGGATACCAGTCTGAAAACGCTACCCAGATTTGGAATTTTGGCTTGAAGACCTATGTCTACCGCTTTGTTTATGTGCACCCCGCCGCTGGTTTCGTGCGCATACTGGCTCAGCCCCTTACCGTTAAACGGGGCTCACTATCGCTCGCAGCCGGTTCTAGTTTACCTACAGCCAAGGGTAGATCCTACCTTAATTTTGAGACGGGTGCCGAATGGCTGCCCTATTACCGTTCGGGCACCTATTATTTATTTGGGCGTCTCAATGTCCCTATCACCCGAAGGATGTATGAAGAGGATTAATATCTGGTTTTTTACGGGTATACAAATTTATATTAATAATAACACAAAATATACATGGGACTACAATGCGGGATCGTAGGTCTGCCCAATGTGGGTAAGTCGACTTTGTTCAACTGTCTCTCCAACGCCCGGGCTCAGGCGGCCAATTTTCCTTTTTGTACGATCGAACCTAATCTGGGCGTCATTACCGTGCCCGACGAACGTCTCAATGAATTGGCCCGACTCATTCAGCCCGAAAAGGTGGTACCGAGTACCATAGAAATAGTAGACATAGCCGGTCTGGTGCAGGGTGCCAGCAAAGGGGAGGGACTCGGTAACAAGTTTTTGGGGAACATCCGCGAAACTGATGCTATTATACATGTATTGCGCTGCTTCGACAACGACAACGTGGTGCATGTTCATGGAAGGGTTGATCCTTTGGGCGATAAAGAGATCATTGATCTGGAGCTTCAGATCAAGGATCTGGAGTCGGTCGACAAAAAAATGCAGAAAACGGAACGTGCAGCGCATGCGGGTGACAAATCCGCGAAGGCCACTTACGACATATTGATGCAGTATAAACAGCATCTGGAGGGGGGTATGTCGGCCCGGACCATGCCTAACGACCCGCAGTACCACGATGCTGTTCGCGACCTGTTTTTGCTCACCTCAAAACCCGTCTTGTATGTTTGCAATGTGCAGGTGTCGGAGATCAGCTGCAAAAACCGCCATGTGGACCAGGTGCATGCCATGGCCGAACAAGAGGGCGCCTCCGTTTTGGTAATCAGCGCAGCCGCCGAGGCAGAAATTGCCGAGTTGGAGGACCCGGCCGACCGGGAGTTGTTTTTGGAGGACTTGGGACTCACCCAAAGCGGGGTGCAGCAACTCATTCGTTCTTCCTATAATCTCCTCAATCTGCAGACTTTCTTCACAGCGGGTGAGAAGGAGGTTCGGGCATGGACGATAAGCAAAGGCACATTGGCGCCGCAAGCAGCCGGGGTCATTCATACCGATTTTGAGAAAGGTTTTATACGCGCCGAGGTCATCCACTTTACCGATTTCGTTGAGCTGGGATCCTGGTCGGCTTGTCGCGACGCCGGCAAGGCCGGAGTGGAGGGAAAGACCTATGTGGTGCAGGACGGGGATATCATGTTGTTTCGGTTTAACGTTTAGGGCAATGAATTCGACTGATTTTGACCCGGATGCACCCGGGCAACAGAATGGTCGCCTGTTTGGACTGCAGGTTGACCCCGCCGATGCCGAAGTAGTGATCGTACCAGTACCCTGGGACGTCACCGTTTCGTATGCCGATGGAACTGCCGATGGTCCGGAGGCCATCCTCAAAGCATCCCTTCAGCTTGATTTGGAAGATGATTATCTGCCAGAGGCATGGACCTACTCCATGGCGCTCACAGAGGTTCAGTCGTATTGGCGCGACCGTTCTCAGGATTGGCGCAAAAAATGCCGCAAATACATCAAATGGCTCGAAAAGGGTAGCGATGCAGAGAAAAAGGCTGAAATGCATGCCCTGAGGGATGAAATCAACGAGAAATGCGCATTCCTTCATCAATGGGTCTATCAGGAAGCCCGCAGCTGGCTGGAAAGAGGTAAGGTTGTTGGGGTACTTGGGGGTGAACATAGCGTGCCACTAGGCCTACTCATGGCGCTTTCGGAACGGTATGCCGAGGAGGGGGGTTTTGGTATACTACAAATCGATGCCCATTTTGACCTTAGGGACGCCTATGAAGGACTCACCTACAGCCATGCCTCCATCATGCATAACGCTTTGCAGTTGCCGGGCGTGAAGCGACTGGTGCAGGTGGGAATTCGCGACTACTCGGCGGCCGAAAAGCTGCGGGCATCAACCGATCCCCGGATTGTGGTGTTTTTTGACCACGAGCTCAAACGCGATGAATATGAGGGAACCCTATGGAAAATAACGTGCAAACGAATCATCGATGCGCTGCCCGCGAGGGTGTATGTGAGCTACGATATCGACGGTCTGAATTCGGTTTATTGTCCACACACCGGCACACCTGTTCCGGGTGGACTCGAATTTCGGGCGGTTCATTATCTGCTGGCTGAATTGCATTCGAGTGGCCGAACCATCATTGGCTTCGACCTTTGTGAGGTGTCGCCCGGGGAGCGAACAGATTGGGATGCCAACGTGGGCGCCCGTGTGCTCTACCGCTTGGGCATTCTGGCTGCATCCTCTGCCCGCAAGGCCTGATTTTTTGGTATTTTTACATTTTCTAAAATCTCTGAAATGGCAGAAGGTTCTGTACTGATTATTGGCGCGGGAGGTGTGGGTGCTGTTGTGGCTCATAAATGCGCAGCTGTGCCCTCTGTATTCCAAAAGATCATACTGGCCAGCCGCACCCGCTCCAAGTGCGACAAAATCGCCGCTCAGGTAGGGGGCAGCCGAATTAAAACAGCTCAGGTGGACGCCGACGATGTGGATCAGTTGGTGGAGTTGATAGAGTCGTTTCAGCCGGAAATGGTGATCAATGTGGCCCTGCCGTATCAGGACCTAACCATCATGGAGGCCTGTTTGAGAACCAAAACCCATTACCTCGACACCGCCAACTATGAACCACGCGATGTGGCCAAATTTGAATACCACTGGCAGTGGGCCTACCATGATCGTTTTCGCGATGCGGGTCTCATGGCTCTGCTGGGCTGTGGTTTTGATCCGGGGGTGTCCGGAATTTTCACGGCCTATGCGTTGAAGCACCATTTTGATGAGATTCACTTCCTCGATATAGTGGACTGCAATGCGGGCAACCACGGGAAAGCCTTTGCCACCAATTTCAATCCCGAGATTAACATCCGGGAAATCACCCAAAGGGGAAAGTACTGGGAGGATGGAAAATGGATTGAAGTCGACCCGTTAAGCGTTCGCAAGGATATTTCCTATCCGGAAATCGGCCCGAAGTCCTCCTATCTGCTCTACCACGAGGAACTGGAATCGCTCGTGCGCAACATCCCCGGATTAAAAAGAGCCCGGTTTTGGATGACCTTCAATGAGCAATACATCACCCATCTGAGGGTATTGGAAAACGTTGGGATGACTGGCATCAAACCAGTCCGTTTTCAGGGGATGGATATCGTGCCTCTGGAATTTCTGAAGGCTGTACTCCCGGAACCTTCGTCACTTGGCGAGGGATATACCGGTCAAACATCAATCGGATGTCAGATTCGTGGGGTGCGCGACGGCAAACCGAGAAATTACTATGTATGGAACAACTGCGATCATGCCCAGGTGTATCGTGAGATTGGCGCACAGGCTGTCTCCTACACTACAGGCGTTCCGGCCATGATTGGTGGCATGATGATGTTAACCAAAACCTGGAAAGGGCAGGGAGTATTCAACGTCGAAGAGTTCGATCCAGATCCGTTTATGTCGGAATTGCCCCGATATGGCCTCCCTTGGCACGAACAGGTCGACGGGCAGCTGGCGTTCGACGACTACCGATGAGCCTGCCCTGGAATCGGCTTCCCTCCCCGGCCTTTATTCTCGATAAGCCCCTGTTGCAGCGCAATATGGGGCTTATTAAAGACATCCGGGCTGAAACGGGTATCCGGGTTCTTCTGGCGCTCAAGGGATTCTCCATGTATCATGTTTTTGATGAGATGAGCCCCTATCTGGACGGATCCACTGCCAGTTCCCTGCATGAGGCTATACTCGGTCAGGAAGAGTTTGGAGGCGAAACACACATCTATGCCCCGGCCTTTCAGTCCACAGAATTCGAAGAAATCGCCGGCCGTGTCACCCACGTTTCCTTCAATAGTCTTGCCCAGTTTCAACGTTTTTCTCCCGATTTGTTTCGGTTTAATCCCGGCGCACAGGCGGGGCTTCGCATCAATCCGGAATATTCTCCAGTGGGTGTTTCGCTCTATAATCCCTGTGTTCCCGGATCACGCCTGGGTATTCGGTCGGTTGAAATGCCTGATCGACTACCTGATTCGGTTCGTTTTCTGCATTGTCACAACCTGTGCGAAAGCGATGCAGAGGGTTTGAAGGGCACTTTGGATGCGATTGAGGAACACTTTGGGTCGTGGTTGGATCAGGTTGATGAGCTGAATCTGGGGGGCGGACATCTCATAACTCATACCGGCTATAATTTGTCTTTATTTCGGTCAGCTATTTCTGATTTTCGGAACCGACATCCGCATTTGTCGCTTTTGATCGAACCCGGCTCTGCGTTGGTGTGGGATACAGGTTATCTACTTGCGCGTGTTTTGGATATCATCAACACCAGCGAAACGCCCGTTGCCATTTTGGATGCCAGCATTTCGACTCACATGCCCGACGTCATTGAGATGCCCTATCGTCCTGCGGTTCTGGGCGAGGTTTCTGAGCATGCAGACTCCTACACCTATAGATTCGGCGGGTTGTCGTGTTTGGCAGGTGATTTTGTTGGCGATTATAGTTTTGATCGGCCCCTTAATCCCGGAGATCCGGTGGTGTTTATGGATATGATGCACTACACCATGGTGAAAACCACCACATTTAATGGGGTCAATCTACCCGAAATTGGAATTTGGGATGGATCAGCGTATAAAACAGTCAAAAAGTTCGGTTACGAGGACTTTCGCTCTCGGTTGTAAGTTTTCACCGGGCGAATTCTATAAGATCAAATCGGACTTGTAAGAAATGAATCAACTTTTACCGGGATTTGTATTTGTGTTCATATCCCAGAAAGTTTGTAGGCTAAGTATTTATAGCCATGATTCTTTCCATCGAGAGTATCGAAAACAAGATCTGCACAAGGGGTCTTCAGGTAATGTCTGATTCTGATTTGGCTGCGCTTTATAAGGCTGAAATAAAGGTTTTAAATCAAGCGGTTAAATGTAATTAGATAGATTATCGGAGCCCTTTGGTTTTCGGTTGATTGAGCCCGAAATGCACATCTTGAGGTTTTTCAAGATGGGAACACAAGGAACATCGGTATTTGCATTATGTCTTTATGGAGTAGGGGATAGCCATGCTATCTGCAGCTCTGAGAAGTGAAGCTGTAGTACACGTCAGTATTCAAATCATATAAGCTTTAGTTGTGATATGCGCAGAGATATGGCTAGTTTGCATAATGTATTAAACAGGCTCATTGACATTGATGTGAAGCAAATTACGACGGGTAGGGCTCTGGTGAAAGTGCCTCGCTTTTTCCCGGATGGATGAGTTTTTTCCCGAAATAAAAACCGAATCGCTAAAAAAATGAGCGAAAAACGTGAAGCAAGGAATTTCTGTGATCCTAACTTCGGTCGTAGTCGATAACAAGCTTATCGCTAAGGGGCTTGCCCACACAGGTCAGGCAGTAACCCTGCTCTATTTCGGCACGTGAAAGGGCCTCTTGTTCGCCTATGTGCATCTCACCCTGTACTTTAAATGCCCGGCACATGCCGCAAACACCCATGGTGCAGGCGTAGGGAAGATCGAGTCCGGCATCCAGTGCCGTTTCCAGAATGTGTCGCCCGCTGGCTACTTCAAGCGTGTGGGTGTGACCTTCAAGAATGATTTGAACGGTGTGTGCAGAACGGACAGCGGTATCTGATGGCCTGGGGGTGATTGGCGCTTTGCTTTCCGTGGTGTTGTCTGCGACTGTCAACACAAAACTCTCCCGGTGGATTCGACTGGCATCGGTTTGGTGGGATTTTAGTCCCGACTCTACCTCATCCATCATGGATTTTGGGCCGCATATATAGTAGTTTGCCTCATCTAGTTTTAGTTCCGGCCAGGAGAGAAGCGCATGCATCAGGCTTTCTGTTGCAATACGGCCCGACCTACAATTTTCATGGGGGTTGCGACTCAGAAAATGCTCTATACGCAGGCGCGTTGGGAATTTGGTCTGCAACTTATTTAATTCGTCATGGAACAGGATGTCGGCATAACTTCGGCTTCCGTAGATTAAAAAAACGCGGTTCTGTGCGTGGGAGAGCGACGATTTCAGCATAGATAACAATGGCGTGATTCCACTGCCCGCCCCCACCAGCACTAGATCGGTCAGGGTTGGGTTTGTGTAATTCAGAGAGAAATTACCGTAGGGTTCCAATACTTCCAAACGATCCCCTGTTTGCAACTGTGAATTCAGATAATGTGACGCCAGTCCACCCTCCACTTTTTTCACACAAACCGCAAGTCGGGGTAAATCCTCGGGTACCGAACAAATGGAGTAGGAGCGGCGAACCGATTTCCCGTCAATATTCAGTAATAGGGTGATGAATTGTCCGGGCCAAAACGTCCTAATCTGCTTTTTTTTATCCAAAAAAACCAATTCTATCGCATCTGTTCCCTGTGGGTTGATGCGCTCAACAGTCAACGATACTTTATTCATAGTGGCTACAACAAGCCGGGTGTGGTCGCGGTTTGGAATTCAGTAAAAATGTGGCTTGCCTTTAGGATGCGAATCTTTGTCCCACCCACACAAAACGGCGATTCAGGTAAAGGGCATCCGTAAACGAGGCGTTGCCGGCTGCGTTGCCCCCGGTTACATGAAAATCAGAGAAGGCCGCATGCTGGTTAATGTAGATTGGTCCAGTGAGATTCACGGAAACGGGCACGAAAATCTGGGCGAGTCTGTCGGCCATATCGGCCACGCGTTCGGGATCTGTGCAGTAGATACCGCATGAAATGGCACCATGGCGGTGCGACAAGCTCAAAACGTGTTTGAGTGAGTCTGCGGTTGACTGGGTGCAGACAACGACCCCGATTGGGCCGAACCATTCGCAGTCATATGCTTCCGTGCGTGCAGCATCTACCTTCAGCAGCATGGGTGTTGCCACACGGGCATCGGGAAACTCTTCGTTGACGAATGTAGTGGAGGGCAAAATCACGGCATCGGCAAATTCCTCTGCTACCCTTGCGATGCGGTCTTTTTGAGCGTCCTGCTGCAGGGTGGCTAAAACGCCCGATGCCATCTTGGGGTGGCCTGAAATGTTGTTGAGGGATTCGGTGAACATCTCGATGAACGCGTCGACCGTTACCACGCCCTCTGGGGTGCGGATGCCTTCGGCCGAAACAAAGAAATTCTGTGGGGCTGTACACATCTGTCCAGCATAAAGCGAAAGAGAAAAGGCCAGATTGTCGCAAACCGCTTTAAGGTCGGTTGCCGAATCGAGAATCACCGGATTCACCCCAGCTTTTTCGGTGAAGACCTGCTTGCCTGATTGCTGCAGGTGCTCCAGTTGGTTGCCAAATTCTGTGTTGCCGGTGTAATCGATGATGCGCACATCGGGGTGCCCGGCCAGTTCCCGTGCCAGTGGATATGCCTGAGTGTCGGGGGCGAGTTGGATGACTTCTGGCGATATGCCTGCCGCGTTGAGAGCTTTTTGCATTTCTGCCACCACTATTGCGATGGGCAGGACGGCCTTCGGATGGGGTTTTACAATAACGCTGTTTCCGGTCATCAGGCTCGCGAATACCCCTGGTAGTGTGTTCCAGGTGGGAAATGTAGAACAGCCAATCACCAGAGCAACCCCACGTGGCATGGCCATCCAGGTTTTGTGCAGGGTGATGTTGAATTTCCCCATGGGTTTGTCCCACGTACAGGATTCTGGCACCCGACTCAGTTCCTCTACACCCATAGCGATTACTTCCATAGCCCGGTCGGCAGCGTGGGGGCCACCTGCCTGAAAGGCCATCATGAAGGACTGACCGGTTGTGTGCTGGGTAGCGTAGGCGATGTCAAAAAATCGCTCCTTCATCCGGTCCAGACATGCCGTTAGTATCCCGGCCCGTTCAGTGTAATGAATCTTGCGCCAGGCATCCATGGCATTTGAGGCGGTTTGAACCAATGTTTTATCTGCAAAAACCGGGTAACGGATGCCAAGGCCGGTTTGCAGGTAGGGTGAAATTTCCTCTCCTTCGAATCGTAAAGGTTTTTCCTGTAGTAATTCGGTGAAATCAGTGTTCATGGATGCCTGAAACCTGCTGAGTGCCTGTGCGGCTGCATCTTCGGGATAAGCCTTCGGATTTTCAGGAAATGCAGCATAATAGGTCCGCTCGCGGTTGGCCTGAATGGCTCTTTCTATTTTTTCGCGGTACTGCTCGAAGTAGGACATATTGGGGTTTCTTTTATGAGGCTGTTTGGGAAAATGCAAAAATACGGGCTTTCGTCCTTGTTGCCGACCCACGACTTACCTTTGCAGGCAATACAACTATATTATGAACCAATCGTTTCAGGAACTGGAGCGCCGCAGGGTCGAGGCGCTGCAGGGTGGGGGGGAGGTACGGATCGCGGCCCAACACAAAAAGGGTAAATTGACGGCTCGGGAGCGGATCGATTTGTTATTGGATGAGGGGAGTTTTGAGGAAATGGGCATGCTGGTCACCCACCGTTCGCATGAGTTTGGGCTGGAGAATGAAGTATATCCAGGTGATGGGGTCGTGACGGGTTCCGGCACGATTATGGGTCGTCCTGTTTTCGTTTTCTCCCAGGATTTCACCGTTTTCGGGGGTTCCCTGAGTGAGGCACATGCCGAAAAAATTTGTCGCCTCATGGATATGGCCCTGCGTTTGGGTGTACCGGTGATCGGATTGAACGACTCCGGGGGTGCCCGCATTCAGGAGGGGGTGGTGTCATTGGCAGGTTATGCCGACATCTTCTACCGCAATGTTTTGGCTTCGGGCGTGGTACCCCAGATCAGTGCGATCATGGGCCCTTGCGCCGGCGGTGCGGTGTATAGTCCGGCCATGACCGACATAATTTTTATGGTAGAGAGCAGTAGTTATATGTTTGTTACCGGCCCGAATGTGGTGAAAACTGTAACCCATGAAGAGATCAGTTCAGAAGATTTGGGCGGGGCCTCTACGCACTCAACGCGCTCTGGCATTTGTCACCTCAGCTTCCCTCATGAGCTGGCTTGCCTAGAAGGAATCAGGCGCCAGCTGTACTATCTGCCTCAGAATTGCGAGGAAATGGCTCCGGTTTATCCCTACGCCGTGCCGGTCGGAAATCCGAGGGAGTTACGTCCCCGATTGGATCAAATGATCCCTTCATCGGCCAACCAACCTTACGATATGTTGGAGGTGATCGATGAAATTATAGATCCGGAAACGCGCTTTGAATTACAACCCGACTACGCAGGCAATATGATTACGGCGTTTGGCTTGCTGGGGGGAAGAAGCATCGGGGTGGTTGCCAACCAGCCAGCCTCGCTGGCGGGCGTGCTCGACATCAATGCTTCGCGCAAAGCGGCGCGTTTCGTCAGACTCTGCGACTCCTTTAATGTGCCGCTACTTGTACTGGTGGATGTGCCCGGGTTTTTGCCCGGTACGGATCAGGAATGGAATGGCATTATTGGTCACGGCGCCAAATTACTCTACGCTTTCAGTGAGGCTACGGTTCCGCGCATTACCGTAATTACCCGTAAGGCATATGGGGGTGCTTATGATGTCATGAACAGTAAGCATATCGGAGCCGACTACAACTACGCATGGCCGGGTGCCGAGATTGCCGTAATGGGAGCCAAGGGTGCTGCGGAGATTATTTTCCGGCATGAAATCCAGTCGGCAGAAGATCCTCAAGGGAAATGGGATGAGAAAATTACAGCATATACGGAGCATTTTGCCAACCCCTATCAAGCCGCTGCCAGGGGCTATGTAGATGCGGTGATTGTGCCGTCCGAAACGCGTCGAAAACTGATCACTGCGTTTGCCCGAACGGCAAATAAGGCGGTGCGTCATCCGCGTAAAAAACACGGAAATATTCCATTATAACACTAATATAAATTTTATTTGTATATGAACCTATTTCAAAAAATTCACTCCGGAGTAACCTTATTGCTTCTTTTCGGGTTGGTATTTGTATGCATACAAACCGCACACATTTTATGGCCGGTGGATTCCCGGAATGGGGATTCACGAAATGTATACAGTTCGGAACTGGTTGATTCGGTACTCGTGACTGATCAAACAGACTGGTCCTTTCTCGATTCGCTGGGCGTTCGGGGCGACTCCATCCAAATGCCGAAGCGGGGATTGCGGATCGTATACATCAACGCGGATTCGCTTCTGGAGAATTATCTATACTATCAGGATTTGCGCGACAAAATGATCCGAAAGGCGCAGGCATCTGAAAAAGAACTGGAGTCGGAGGCCTCCAAATTGGAGACGGAAATTGAGCAGCTACAGAAGAGGGCTGCCGATATGTCAGAAATCCAGCGTTCGGCTGCGGAGGAAGGCCTTATGCGCAAACAGCAGAATGTGATCAATTTGCGCGATAACCTGACAGCGGAATTGGAACGAGAGGAGGAACAACTCGACCGATTATTTCGCGCCAAGGTTCAGGGGTATTTCCGTGAATTGGCCAGACGTGAGCAATACGATTATATTTTGTCGTATCATTCTGGCAGCAATCTGCTTTTGGGCTCCGATGGTTTGAATATCACACGACGCGCGTTGATGGACTTGAATTCCGCTTATCGGGCCTCCCAAAAAGCCAGCCATTGAGCAATATTACCTCCTGAATCCGAAATCCGATTTTTTACGATAATTTATATTATGTATAATTGTATAAAAAGAGCTGCAACTACTCTCCCATTGGAACAAAGCTGATTATCTTTCTCAATCCTGTGATTGTCTATATTTGAAACAACAGTAAATTAAATAGCTTACATACTGGATTAATCTCGTTGATTTTTTCTTATATCTCTGTGAATATCTATAATCTGAATCAAGAGTAAATTCAAATGTTCACCTACTGGGACTGCGATTATCTGCTTCCACAACCTTGTGATGTAGCCATAATTGGTGGGGGTTTTACCGGAATGTCGGCAGCACTCACGATCAAGCGATTTCGTCCACGTTGGCATGTAGTCGTGTTTGAATCAGAAGCAATGGGTACCATGGCCAGTTCTCGAAATGCCGGCTTCCTGTGTTTAGGCAGTCCAACCGAGCTCTTAAGCAATATTCAAAACTACGGCGTGCCGGTCGTTGAGGAGTTGCTCCGGTGCAAAATAATGGGCGCATCATTATTGCTTCATTACTTGAAGAAGACGATTTCAATATACCATAAATCAGTTGGATATGAAATATTTTCAACAGATTTTCCCGAACCGGACAGACTTAATGATCAGTTGGTAGTTTTAAATGGGATGCTCCGGGCGGCAGGTGGACCCGCTCAGTATTTTACCAAAATGCAGAAAGCGCCGGGTGGTTGGTCACCCGCCGTTGAAAATCCCTCATGGGTCAGGATGGCTTGGGAGGGACAGATACATCCCGCGGCCGCCGTAGCGCGCCTTCGGCTTCAGTTTCAGAATTTGGGCGGCATAATCAGCACCCACCACCCTGTGACTTCGTTGGAGCCAGATTCTAGTGGTGTATTGCTACATACAGCGTCGGGTTACATACGATCCCGGCAGGTGCTTGTGGCCAGCAATGCATTTGCCGCAAAATTGTTACCCAAACTCCCCGTGGAGGCCCATCGGGCTCAGGTGTTGATTACCAACCCGCTTGGGAAAATGCCCTTTCGTGGGAATGTGCATTTCCGGGAAGGATACATGTACTCCCGTGATGTAGGGCAGAGATTGTTGATTGGGGGCGGCCGATTTTTGGATTTCGCGGGTGAAAAAACCGACCGCGTCGGCACTACAGATAGGATTCAGGATTATTTGATTGAACAGCTTTCGACCCTGACGGGCATGCGATCAGATGAACTGCCAGTGGCTGACCGATGGAGCGGCATCATGGGTTTTACCCCGGGCCGGCTACACCCGATCATGGAGATTAGGGAACAGGGCATGGTGGCCGTTGCCGCAGGAATGAATGGCATGGGAACGGCATTAGGTCCTTACATGGGAAAAAAAGCGGCCGAAATGTTGATTCAAGAACGTGAAGGCCGTGCCATTCACTTGCCCCAACTTGGCTTTTTCCCCGGCTCACTAAAATCGAGCAGGGTTCTTTCCAAGAAGAAAAGTAAAGAGGAAAAGGGCCTGGAATAGCAACAACCCGTTTCGGATATCAAAAGTCCATTTCGGTCAGCCATCGCTCAGCATCCAGAGCGGCCATACATCCGGAACCAGCGGCTGTGACAGCCTGTCGGTAGATTTTGTCCTGCGCATCTCCTGCCGCAAACACTCCGGGAATTTTGGTTCTGCTGCTGCCCGGTATGGTTTGGATGTATCCGGTTTCATCGAGTTCCAGAAAGGAAGAGAATAAAGATGTATTGGGATGGTGACCAATGGCCACGAAAAAACCCTGTATTTCGAGCGTTCGCTCAGATTGATCCCGGTTGTTGCGCAGACGTACCCCAGAAACTGTTTGTTCACCTAAAATTTCGAGAGTTTCGTGGTTCCAGAGCACTTCAATATTGGGCGTGCGCATGACCCTGTCTTGCATGGCCTTGGAGGCACGCAGGGCGTCGCGACGAACAATCATGTAGACTTTACGGCAAAGTTTGGCGAGGTAGGTGGCCTCTTCTGCTGCCGTGTCTCCCCCGCCCACTAGGGCTACGTCTTGTCCACGAAAAAAAAAACCATCGCAAACAGCGCAGGCCGATACGCCATATCCGTTCAACCTTTGCTCAGATGGCAATCCCAGCCATTTGGCAGAAGCCCCTGTAGCAATGATTACTGCATCAGCTGTTAGAACCGCTTGTTGATCCACCACTATCCTCTTGGGCGATACGCTGAAATTGACCTCGGTAACGACGCCATATCGGCAATCGGCACCCATGCGTACAGCCTGTTTGCGGAAATCGTCCATCATCTGTGGTCCCTGAACACCATCCGGGTAGCCCGGGTAGTTTTCCACGTCAGTAGTGATGGTGAGTTGTCCACCCGGTTGCAATCCCTCATACAGTATGGGCCTAAGGCCGGCCCGTGCGGCATAAATAGCGGCAGAATATCCGGCCGGACCGGAACCGATGATCAGACAGTGTGCGTGTTCGTGGTTTGACATGCCGCAAAAATAAGACAGATTTGAAAGGGTCGATTAGCGAATGATGTAGGTGCGGTGGTAGTTTCCGTATCCTCCCCATACCCCAAGTCCCTTGCCCCTCTTGGATTTGATGTTGGTGGCCACCACGGTTGGAATGGCAAATGGATTTCCACTGCCGGCTGTAGCGCTGGCCAGTGTGTTCCAAAACTGATACTGGGGCAGGTCAATGCTCGCAACTTTAATGTAAACGGTATCGCCGACTTCAAAAAAACCGAATTCGTTGAAGGTTGTGGAGTCATTGAATAAATACACTTCCTTTCCTCTGGGCAGTATAAAATCGATGGTTTGCCCGTTAATGAACTCATCGCTGAATGCCGAAGCGAATCCCGAACTCCACTGCGATTCTTGGTTTCGGCGTGAAAAAATGCGCACGCGGTCACCCACCAATGGGCCGTCGATGTAGCGATAGTTGATCGATGCCAGTTGGGAATCGCGCGCAGTGGGCACTAGATTACCAGCCTCCAGAACCAGTTCGGCTTTAGTGCGGTGCCAGATAGAATCTACACTCAGGGGTGGGAGAATGATTGTTTCAGCTTCCAGCTCGTGGTCGGTGGTCACGATTTTGATCCGGTAGCGCCCCCCTACCCGACCCCTGATGTGAGTCCCTTTGTAGTTGAATGGAGTATAGTGCTGGAATTCCAGTGCCGGAATGAGTGTATCGGTCTCACCCTCTCCTTCTACAAGAATTAAAGCACTACTTACCTGCAGACCGAGAACTGTTTGTAGATCCACTGGGTCAAAATAGGGAGAGTTTCGGGTTAAACTCACCTTCACAAGGGAGTCTGTTTCGATCAGGCCATATACGACCAGAGCCTCTCCGGGAGCGGGTAATTTCAAATCGATAACCCGTTCGCATCCCGAGAAAATCAACAAAATAAAAATAGATAAATTACTGATATATAATTTTATATGTATCTTCATCTCTATTAAAACCTGATGTTATAGGTGACTGATGGAATGATAGGAAATAGGCTCACCTGGCGGGCTTCCACCCGTAAACTTTGTTGCTGGAGCGAGCCTGTATTGTTTAGGTAAACGAAATAGGGATTCAGTCGACTGTACACATTGTAGATGGCAAATACCCATTCGTTCTGCCATTTCCTGCCTCGGTTGCGCACAGGTTTGTAGACCGCTGCCAGATCAAGCCGATGATAGGGTGCGAATCGGAAATTGTTGCGGTCGCCTATCTGGTTGATGATCTGGCCCTCGATAAAGTAACGCGATTCAGGCAGTGTATAGGTATTTCCGGTAGCATAGACGAAGGTGGTGGAGTAGGTCCACCGTTTGTTGCGCTCATAGGAGGCCACAAGCGAGATGTCGTGCCGACGGTCGAATTTGTAGGGAAACCATCGACCCTGCATAATGTCGTCGAAGCGGCGATCCGACTTCGACCAGGTGTAGCCCAACCAGCCCGTGAAGGGCCCCGTTCGCTTTTTTATGAACCACTCGACCCCGTAGGAGCGACCTGAGCCGAACACAAAGTCGTTTTCAATGTTCAGGTTGAAGCCATCCACTGCCCCGTCACGGAAGTCAATTTGGTTCTGCAGGGTTTTGTAATAAATCTCAGCTGAAGCCTCCCATCGGTTTTTCTTGTCATTCAGGAAGTAGCCCAATGCGTATTGGATGCCTTCCTGTGGCTTGACCTTGAGGGTACTGGGCACCCACAGGTCAGTGGGTAACGCGTTTCCTGAGGATGAGGCGAGGTGAATGTACTGAAGGTTTCGGGTGATGCCCAATTTAACAGACGAATGTCGGGATGTGCTTAGGCGCAGGAGTAATCTAGGCTCGATTCCATAGTAATCAACCACTTTTTTCCCATCGAGGTAGGCCACTTCCTCAATTAAATCCAGTAAATCAGTACTCGAATAGCGCTGGTAGAGGTATGGACCCACCTGACGGTAGCCCGACCAGCGGATGCCCCCCTGTATTTGAAATTCGTCGCTGATATCCCACACATCCTGGGTATACAAGGCCATTTCGTGCGCGTTTAACTGACGAAGTCCGGGTGAACCAAAAGTGTTCTCTCCTGTACTGGCCTCTACCACAGAAGGGGTAAAACCATGCCTCGTGTATTGTGCACCCACTTTCAAGCGATGCCGAAGGGAAACGTAATAGTCGGCATCCACCTTTAAGCTTCTGTTCCGAACACCCGAATTGAGTTTAAATTGGAACTGTGATTGCGTAACCTCCGTCGCGAAGTCGAAATCGCTGTAAATGAGAGTGGTGTTTAGGAATAAACGTGGGCCAAATACATGGTTCCACCGGAGGGTTGCAGTGGCATTTCCCCAGGGAATGTTGAACCCAAGGCCAATTTCCTGATTTTTAAATGTAAAAACGTCACGACCGAAATAAGCACTGGCAAAGACCCTGTTTTTAGAATTGATATGATAGTTGAGTTTTGTGTTAAAGTCGTAGAAAAAATAGCCACTCCCTTTGGCCACGGCTTCGGGTGGAATGAGGGGGTTCACAAGCACATCGATGTAGGTCCGACGTCCTGAAACGATAAACGAGCCTTTGTCGCGCTTCAGCGGCCCCTCTGTGGTGAGTCGCGACGCAATCAAACCGATGCCACCCTGTGTTTCGAATCGTTGGTTGTTGCCCTCACGCATGCCAATGGCCAGCACAGAAGAAACGCGTCCACCATACTGCGGCGGCATTCCACCCTTGATAAGAGTTGTGGTGTTGATGGCATCCGCGTTAAAAACGGAGAAAAAACCAAACAAGTGGGAAGCATTGTAGACCACGGCCTCATCCAGCAGAATCAAATTTTGATCTGGACCGCCCCCACGCACATAAAAACCAGTATTGCCTTCCCCCCCTTTCTGGATGCCAGGAAGAAGCTGAATGGTACGCAGGATGTCGGTCTCACCCAACAAGGCGGGCAGCGACTTAACCTGTTCAATGTTTACCTCCACCCTACCCATACCCGCCTCACGGGTGTTTTCATCGGCCCGCCGCCCTTCTATCACCACTTCTTCGTAGTTGACAGCGGTTGACTTCATCCGGAAATTATTTTGGGTATTCTTATTTAAGTTGATGGTAATCGTATCCGGTGTGTAACCCAGATAGGTTACAATCACGATGTAGGTCGATGTGGGTAGGGATAGCGCAAAGTAGCCGTAATCGTTCGTGGTGGTTCCCTGCTTTAGTGGCAGTACCCAAACATTGGCCGCAACCAACACCTCTCCACCCTCAGACCGCACAAATCCACTGAGGGTTACTTTCTGTGCTTTTGCCAGTTCAGAAAAAAACAAAAGAAAACTCAGACTCAACAAGAAGTGAGCCGAACGAAAGCAACGGTGGGACATGGAAAAGGGTTAGTTTTTGATGATTCTAAATGATTGTCCGGCCCCGGACGTAGACCATCTGAAAACATACAAACCGGCACTCATGTTTGGTTCAAATTCAATAAATAATACGACGCGCTGCTGACTGGGGAAGAATTGAGCCGTGCACCGAAAGTTTGTATTTCTGCGGCCCGCTACATCAAATGCGGTCAATTCAAACTTCTGATCGAGTCCTGCCCATGGGAATTCCACGGTCGTCTCATTCGTACAGGGATTTGGATACACCACCACATCTGTAAGGTGATTCGATGCACCGAAAGGCAATAGTTGCCAAGCACGTGATACATCCGGTATACCATAGCCATAGAATGTATCGGGCGTGGCCGAGCGATCACCGCTCAATTCCAGGGCCCTGAACACCTGTATCGAACGGGACGAAGGTCTGGATTGCCACAGACAGGCGGCCAATCCGGCCATTATGGGGCCAGAAAATGAGGTCCCGCTCACATAGGCCACATCCTGACCGGTTAAGTCACAGCTGGCCGCACCCGATCCCACCGCCATTACATTGGGCTTGATCCGACCATCAGCGGTGGGGCCCTGACTACTGAATCCGACTCTGCTCCTGTTTCGGGCCACTGCCCCCACAGCGAGAACAGAATCCCCATCCGCAGGTGCCGCTATGTATTTCCAGGCTGAATTACCATAATTGCCCGCACTGGCCACCACCAATATGCCTTTAGATGCCGCATGGTCGGCACCGCGCGTAATTCGGGCCGTTTGGCCGTCTATATCCTGATAGGTGTAGTCCATGGATGGATCGTCGAAGGTGGAATAGGCCAACGAAGTGTTAAAAACATCCGCACCTGCGCTGTCGGCACGTTCAGCGGCGGCCACCCAATTGTCTTCCTCTATCTGATTTTCCGATCCCCCCACGTTGTTTTCTGTTCGGTACAACAAATAGGTGGCACCGGGAGCAGTTCCCACCAATCGTCCCGGCCACCAAGCGGCTAAGCACCCCATCACATAGGTTCCATGAGCATCGAAACCATATGGATTAGGGGTGAGGTCCACAAAATCCCAGGTATCGGCGATTCGGTTACCTTGGCGGAGCGAATCGAAACAGGGAAGCCGATTCATTTCAACAAAGCCTGCATCGAAAACGGCAATCCAAACGCCCTCACCCCTGAAACCTCTGTTGTGTAGCCACTCCCCTTTGTGCAGAGCCAGTTGCTCCCATCCCGCCCCATACTGTCCCGAATCTGCAGATTGTCGCGGTGCCCCTTCGTTTATGCCTGTCCACACAAATTTTTCGGGCCGCGGATGTTCGTTGCTGTGCGAGGTTCGTCCGTTTTTTCGGGTCGACCGTACGAAAGGCAGGGCCTGTATGCGTGCCAGTGTTTGGGAATCGGGCGCTTCAATGGTGGCCCCGTTGAGCCATTTGGAAGCATGCCGGACCAAGGCTCCGGTTGCTCTTACAGCCTGCAGGTAGGCCGGGTTTACAGGTAAATCGGTACTATCAATAGCGATTCCTTGTTTTTGTCGGCGCTCTATGGAGCGGGTCGACAAATACGCGCCTGGCTGATCGAGGCGGAAGGGAGTCCCCGCCTTATTGGTAAATTCAATCCAATACCGGTTTCCGGTCTGGGACCATCCTTCCAAACCTGCGAACAGCAGAATAAAACACAAGCAACTGAATTTTCTGATCATATAGTGTTATTTGTCTGATTCGATTAATACTGACTCCCGGATCCAACCCCCACACACTACATCCCCATCCTCATAGAACACTGCACTTTGTCCGGGTGCAATAGCCTTCACCGCACGGGAAAACTCAACATGGATTTCGTCGCCGTCCTGCCACAGGGTTGCGGCCTGGCCCGGGTCTTTGTAGCGGATTTTGGCTAGTACCTCCATACCTTCAGCGGGGATGGAAGAGTATTTCTGCAAGTTGATTCGGTCGACGCGCATGGCCTGTCGATCGAGATCGCCCCAATCGCCGAGCACCACGGTATTCGACTGCGCGCGGATCTCAGTTACAAACATGGGCTTACCCAGTGCAATGTCCAATCCCTTACGCTGACCCACTGTGTAGAAAGGGTAGCCCCGGTGGCGACCCAGAGTGTTGCCATAGCGGTCTACGAACAAACCCCCCTCTACCCGTTCGGCCAATCCATCCACCCGGCGCTTCAAAAATGAGCGATAGTCGTTGTCAGGTATAAAGCAGATTTCATAGCTCTCGGGCTTTTTCGCCAGGAATTCATAGCCCCGCTCGATTGCCATCTGCCTGATCTCAGTTTTCCGGTAGTTGCCCATTGGAAAAAGGGTACGGCTAAGCGACTCCTGACTCAATCCCCACAGAACATAGGACTGATCTTTGCCTGCATCAACGCCCTGTCCTACGAAATATCGTCCATTTTTGTTTTGGATGCGGGCATAGTGACCCGTAGCGATGTAGTCGCACTGCAGCATATCGGCTCGCCTCAGCAGGGCATCCCATTTGATGTGCGTATTGCAAAGCACGCACGGATTGGGGGTTCGGCCCGAGAGGTATTCATCCACGAAATTCTCGATGACCGCATCGCCAAACTCGTCGCGCAGGTCGAGGATCATATGGGAGAAGCCAAGCTGCACCGCCACCTCCCGGGCATCGTTGATGGAATCGAGAGTGCAACAACCGGTCTCCTTGCGGGAACCACCGGCAGAAGCATAATCCCAGGTTTTCATGGTGATGCCAATGACCTCATAGCCCTGCTCATGGAGTAAAACGGCCGCAACCGTGCTGTCGATTCCCCCGCTCATGGCAACCAATACCCGCTTGTTGACCGCTTTGTGCATATCATGCAAAAATACTCAATATCCTGACCCCAAGCCGCCCAACCAATGCGCTAAATTGCCAAATTTGTAACGGCAGATCTTCATGAACAAAAGCTCACCCCTATACTTAAAAAAAATCGAGGAGCTCTACAAATCAGGGGGATATACCCTGCGGTATGAGCGTGGTCACTTTCAGCCGGGACGATGTGTGCTGCGTGACAAACAAATTGTGGTTTTAAACAAATTTTTCACCACCGAAGCCAAAATCAGCGCCCTTAGTGATTTGGCTACCGAAATCGAATGGGATTCGGATACGCTTGAGCTGACCCAGTTGAATCTGCTCATCGAAATCAGCCAAACCAGGCTCAAATTATGAGGTTATACTTTATGATTTTGCTTTTTCCCTTATACCCAAAACGAATCATAGGACTGCTATTCTGTGGTAATCAAACAGCGCAACTGTGAAGTTTACCTTTTTGGGAACGGGCACCTCCCAAGGGGTTCCGGTGATTGGATGCGGCTGCGCTGTTTGCACTTCCCGGAATCCTCGCGATCAGCGACTACGCACCAGCATCATGCTGGAAGACAATGGCCGGGTAGTTGTGGTTGATACCGGACCCGATTTCAGGCAGCAGATGTTGCTCTATGGAGTGGTGCGACTCGATGCGGTAGTGTTTACGCATGCCCATAAGGACCACATCGCGGGTTTGGACGACATCAGACCCTTCAACCATCGTCAGAAGTCGGCCATCCAGATTTTCGCCACCGCCGAAGTGCAAATGGCGCTGAAAAGGGAGTTTTATTATTGCTTCGACGAACACCGATACCCCGGAGTGCCCGATCTGGACTTGAACACAATCGATACAGCCGAATTTTGGGCAGGGGGCATGAATTTTACGCCCCTCCCCGTTTTGCATATGTATCTGCCAGTACTTGGATTTCGGGTGGGTAAGCTCGCCTATATTACCGACGCCAATCACATTCCAAAGGAAACCTACCGCAAAATCGGTCGCCCCGATGTGCTTGTACTCAACGCCTTAAGGAATACTCGACACCCTTCGCACTTTACCCTGACCGAAGCCATTGAGGTGGTGGAACGAATCAAACCGAAACAAGCCTTTTTCACCCATATCTCGCATCAGTTGGGACTCCACAGCGAAGTTTCCGCACAACTACCTTCTCACATCCACCTGGCCTACGACGGATTAACATTCAGTTTATGAACCCAATCCCCTTCCTTCCGCAGAAAGGGGCGCTTCAAACACACTTTCTGTTTGTGAACCTCCTTGCGCGCGTCATGCACGAGCGGCTGAAGGGAAGATACATTTCCTACGTTGTTTCCCCCAGCCTGACACGCATACAACTGTCATTTGGTACCCCGGAGGCCTCATCTGGTAGACCATTGTCGTCGACGCTTGAGATCAGCAGAGAATCCAACCTATGCCCGCAAACAGAATCTGAGCATAAAACCGAGTCGGCAATCGTACTGGAGTTGAATTGGTCGTGCGACCAATCGTTGCTCTTTTGGTATTCTGGGGGAACTTCAATGCCTGATTCGTACGAGAAACAGCTGTTCCCCACATGGGGCCTTCAGGTTACAGGAGTTTGGGGATGGACTTTCGATCGCCGGATTGAAATAACGCTGAGCAACGGGGGTGCCATTTGGATCAAGTGGTTTGGACGCAACGGAAATATTTTGTACCACGACGGGCAACACGTGCATTCAGTATTCAGGCGGTCACACCAGGGTGACTATCGGTTCACGCCTCATGTGGAGGGACGAATCGATAGCGCCAGCAAAGAATTCCCTGCTATATATGCCACGGAACTCGGATCTATCGCATTCAATAGTCAGGAAAGAAAACTTTTTGCGTCTCCCTTAGAACTTTTGTTTTGGTGGAAGCATGCAGGAGTGTATGTCGACCCGACCCATGGTTCATTACCCGACTTGTGTCCAGCCGTTCGGCCCGAGGTGTCTGCCCTACCCTTATTGGAGGGCTGCACCCATTATTCCCGCCAATATGCGGCCTTGTATTCCTTCCAGCAAATTCGTGAGTCGACCTTGGAGTACATCCACCAATCCAGTAAACTGCTGGGACAAAAAATAGTTCGGCTACAGTCCGAGCTCAATGGATTGCAAGATGCGGGTGACTACCGCAAGCAGGCCAACAGCCTGCTGACCTACCCCGACCGCATTCAGCCCAACGCTTCGCTGGTTCGTTTGCCCGACTGCGAGAGCCCTGAACGTACACTAAGCATTCGAATCGATCCAAGCTTATCCCCTCCCGAAAATGCGGACCGGCTCTTTGCCAAATCCAAGCGACAACACTTGCAGCGCGAACATCTCCAACAGCAACTTGACCAAAAGAAGTCAGATTTGTCTAATCTAAAACAGGCTCTGGACCTACTCAGCGAGGTCAACGATCCCAAGCGCTGGAGGCAAATGGGGACTAAGCTGCGAAACCTCACGCTGCCCCCAAACATTTTGTTGGCCTTCGGACAAAAATCAAGCTCTTCTACCGCCCGCCGCAGGCCGGCTTCAACCGAACCGACACATCTCGCTCGCAAATTATGGTATGTCCACTTAATCGATGCTTGGGAAGTGTGGGTGGGTCGGGATGCACAGGGCAATACTGAATTGCTCCGGCAGGCCCACAAAAACGATATTTGGATGCATGCGCGTGGGCATTCTGGTTCCCATGTGCTCATCCGGTCTGCTGGAAAGCCAGTACCGGCAGATGTTATGTTGCAGGCGGCCCGATTGGCTGCCCGGCACTCCAAAGGAAGGGGTGAGGAAGTGTGTGCCGTATCCCATACGCAGCGAAAGTTCGTCACGCCGGTGAAGGGGGGGCCAGCCGGAAAAGTGAGACTCGATCGCGAGGAAGTAATTTTTTCGCGCCGCAGCGACGTCGCCTCTTCCTAAACGTAAATTTCCGATTTTTGACCTTATACATCTGATTGATTTCTCATTCTCGTTTTATAACCTCAAAATTCTAATCCGCGTCATTTATTCCCTATGAACATACACGACACCCTGCCCTACTTCGAGTTGAAAGGATGCGACGAAAAAATGCATTCTCTGATGGATGTGTCCGACAAGTCCTGTATTCTGATCTTGTTCATCTGTAACCACTGCCCGTATGTTCAAGCCTACCTTGACCGCATCGATCAGATTATCGATAAGTTCTACGAAGACAATCTGGGCGTGATTCTCATCAACCCGAACGATGCCAAGCGCTACCCGGCCGACTCATTCGATGCCATGCGGGAGCTAGCCGCGAAATACAAATGGGAGTCTATCTATTGGCATGACGAGAGTCAGGACGTTGCCCGCAAATTCGGCGCCACCCGTACCCCTGAAGCGTTTCTGTTCAATTCAGCGCGGGAACTGGTTTATCGGGGGGGGATCGATGACAGCTGGGAGAATCCGCATTTGGTTTCCCGGATCTGGCTTGAGGATGCCATTGAATATACACTTGATGGATTGGAAGTGGATTTTCCGGAAACCCCATCCGTGGGTTGCAGCATTAAATGGAAGGAAGGATGACTCAGTATACAGAATGGGAGCAACGGATCTGCGAGGCGTGGGACGATCCTGCACGGTTGCAGGAGCCTGTCTATAAGCAGGCTGTGGAGGCCACGATCGAGCAACTCGACCAGGGTTGGGTTCGTGTGGCAGAATACGTACCGGAGGTTGATCGTTGGGTCACCCATGAATGGGTTAAAAAGGCCGTTCTTCTATACTTTAAAATATGTGTTAATACCGAGATTAGTGCTGGTCCGTTAAATTTTAGAGATAAAATCCCGGTTAAATCGAATTTGGAAGCCGCTGGTGTTCGGGTGGTACCCCCCGGAGTGGCCCGCTACGGATCATACTTGGCTCCCGGAGTGGTGCTCATGCCCGGTTACGTGAACATAGGCGCGAGGGTCGATGAGGACACCATGATCGATACATGGGCCACGGTCGGCTCCTGCGCACAAATTGGAAAAAGAGTTCATTTGAGCGGTGGAGTCGGCATTGGCGGTGTATTGGAACCCGTGCAGGCGCAACCAGTAGTGCTGGAGGACGATTGCTTCATTGGTTCCCGCTGCATATTGGTGGAGGGTGTTCGGATCGGAAAAGGCTCGGTTTTGGGGGCGGGCCTCACCATCACCCAAACCACGCCCATCGTGGATGTTACGGGTGATACAGAGATCATACACCGGGGCCGGGTGCCACCCGGCTCGGTTGTCATCCCAGGAAGTCAGCCCAAAGCCTTCCCCGCAGGCACGTACTCCGTACCCTGTGCGTTGATTGTGAAAAAAGTGGATGAACAAACCCGTTCTAAAACAACCCTGAATGATTTGCTCAGGGATTACCCGCTGAATCTCTGATGGTCATCGGCTTCGACGCGAAGCGATTGTTGCACAACAATACTGGGCTGGGCAACTATGCCCGAAATCTGATTTCCGCCCTACTTAAGCGCGCACCCAAGCACGAATATCACTTATTCGCACCCGAAGCGGGGCCTCACCCACCCGATTGGATTCACAAAAGCCACGCATCGCTCGTCTACCACCACCCCCAAACGGCACGATTGGCGAACGGCCTTAGACATAGTATTTGGCGCACATACGGTATCGCCCGACTCGCTGCACGATTTGGCGTGCAGCTGTACCATGGACTAAGCCATGAGCTCCCACATGGATTGTCACGCCACCGAATCAGCAGCATCGTGACCGTACACGACCTGATTTTTCTGCGGCACCCTGAGTGGTTCCCGTTCGCCGATCGTTTTTTCTATCGACAAAAAGTGATGCGTGCGTGCAGACAGGCCAATCAGATTGTGGCCATAAGCGAATGCACGGCACGCGACATCGTAGATCTACTTAAGATATCAAGGGAACGAATACGCGTCATCTATCAAAGCGTATCCCCCGAATTCAAACCTCAAGAGGCGTTGCCTCCATTCAAACAGCAAACGAATTCACAACAGGCCGACTCCATTTACTCAGGATCCGCTTCATTTGGACTTATTACGCGCCCTTCAAATTCGAAATCTGATGCGCTGCCCCAGAATTTTATCCTGGCTGTCGGGAGTTGTGATGCCCGCAAAAACTACCAGACCGTATTGAGGGCCTATGCCCAACTCCCTGAGGATCGCCCACCAATGGTGCTTACTGGCCGTCAGGGCAGCGAACGAAAGAAGATCGAGGCGCAGATTAGGGCCTGTAAATTAGCAGATCAGATCATCTGGCGGCAACCCAAAAGCGCACAGGAGTTAGCCCATCTCTATCGCCAGGCCCGGTTCAGCGTGTATTTGTCGCGCTACGAAGGTTTCGGTTTACCTGTACTGGAGAGCATCGCTTGCGGTACACCGGTTTTGGCTGCATATGGTTCCAGTTTGGAGGAGGCTGGAGGAAATGCTGCTGTCTATGTGCAGCCCAACGATGCAGAAGCCGCGGCATTGGAAATGCGCCGTCTGTTGTATGATGATGCATTTCACCACTGTCAGGCGCAACTTTGTGCGCCCTGGGCGGCCGGGTTTTCACCCGTGGATCTTGCCCAAACCTGGCTGGATTTGTATGGTCAATGGGTGCCAAATTCGAATGTAGGTGGCACATCAACCTAAACGCTATTCTGCATTTCTCAAAACAGCCCGGCCGATAGCATATTCAGCGAATCAACTCCTTAAATAACGTCTCGAATTTTTCCACTTTCGGACGAACGACAGCTCTGCAATAAGCTTGTTCACCGTTCTCGCGAAAATAATTCTGGTGGTAGTCCTCCGCCTTGTAAAAAGCAGCCGCTGCTTCAACGCCTGTAATCACCGGGGCATCAAACACATGGGATGCATTCAATGCAGCTTTAATTTTTTCTGCCGATTCTTTTTGTGCAGGCGTATGATAAAAAACGACCGATCGATATTGGGTGCCTTCATCTGCCCCCTGTCGGTTCGGTGTGGTAGGGTCATGCGTTTTCCAAAACACCTCCAATAAACGCTCAAAGGAAACCACTGCGGGGTCAAAGGTGATTTGCACTACCTCGACATGGCCTGTGAGCCCTGAACAGACCTCTTTGTAGGTTGGATGGGCTATTCCGCCGCCCATAAACCCGGAAATAGCCGTATCAACCCCTTTGATTTGTTGAAAAACGGCTTCGACACACCAAAAACAACCGGCACCAAAGGTGGCGGTATCCGTATGGCCGGAAGGTGCCGGAGACAGCGAACTGTTCAATTTAGATTCAGAATGGGAAGATTGCGACATACTTTGATTTTGTGAGGCTTGTCCCCCCCGACAGGCAAATAGGAGTGTTAGTACAAAAATAATCGTGATCTGCCAGGTCTGCCCCATTCAGCATTCCGATTTGCCCTGCACTAAGGGCTCGAGATGGGCCGGTGAATACCGAATCGATTTAAGGGTTTTTTTATCGTGTTTGCGGTACACCAAATACATGCCCTCATGCTCCTCCATATAGGCTTCTTCGCCTTTCTGCTCGTCATACCAATGGATGGTTTCCTCTGCCTCCTCACGGCTTGAGCAAGCCTTGCTCATATTGGAGCGTTGCACTTCATTGAATAAGGCCGGAAAGCGGTCTGCGAGCCCAAATTCAAGAATGGCTCCACTCAGAACGTACTGCAAATCGCACAATGCATCAGCGGCTTCGGTGATGTCGCCCTGGTCGACCGCTTCCTGTAGTTCATTGAGTTCTTCCCGAATCAATCGGATGCGGAGGTCTGCCCGGCTCGGTTCGGGAATGGCGGGCTCGCTTACTATAGGGTGACGAAAAGTTTTGTGGAACGCTGCCACCTGATTCAGACAATCGAGCGTTCCATAGGACTTTTGCCCGTTGCCGCTCATCAGTCGAAGGAACGAGGCTCCTCGTCGCGGTCGAACTGATCGAAATCATAGTCGGGCATCAGTTCATTTTTCACATGTCCCACCGCATCGTTGAGGCCGTTTACAAACTTGTTAAAATCCTCCTTGTAAAGGAAGATTTTGTGCTTCACGTACTGTCCCTCTTCGAAACCCCGTTTACTTTCGGTGATGATCAGGTAGTAGTCGTTGCCACGGGTGGCTTTCACATCAAAAAAATAGGTGCGTTTACCGGCCCTCACCCTCTTGGAGTACACTTCATCGCGCTGGCGGTCTCCTCCGTATTCAAAATCACTCATGTTTTAGTTTTAATGGCTCAAATCTAAAGGGTAGGCGACAAAAAACACATATATGAGGAAAAAAACTTACGATATTTTTTACAAAACAATTTGGGATACCCCTTCACCAGGTATAGGTTCATTTTGCTGTCGTTCAAACAGACTTTTGTAAAGCCCCTCATCCTGGCTAAGGGAAGCGTGGGTTCCATGTTGAATCAGCTTTCCTTCGTCTAAAACAATTATTTGGTTGGCCTGTGCCACGGTCGAAATCCTGTGGCTCACCAACAGGGTGGTGCAACGGCGGGTGGCCTTGCGAATAGACCTCAGGATGTGTCGTTCGGTGTCGGCATCGAGGGCACTCAAGCAATCGTCAAGTATGAAAATATTGGGTCGTTTCAATAGGACTCGGGCAATGGCAATTCTTTGTTTCTGCCCCCCTGATACATTCACCCCACGCTCTCCAAGGAGGGTGTCGAGACCATCGGGCAAACGGTTAACCCAACTATCGAGGCGCACATCGCTAAGCACTTGTTCCAATTCAGCGGGCGTGGCCGACGGATTGCCCATAAGGAGGTTGTTGCGCATGGTATCGCTGAAGAGAAATACATCTTGGGGCACATAACCCAATTGACTTCTATAATGGCCCGGGTGGAGGCTTTTCAGGTCACGGTCATCTACCCATACAGTGCCGGAACTGGGATCCACCAACCGAAGCAGTAGTTCCACCAGCGTACTCTTGCCTGCGCCGGTCCGACCGATAACCCCCAGAGTCTCCCCCGGCTTAAGGCTCAAATTGAGGTGGTGTAACGCGGGGTGATCTGCCCCAGGATACCAGTACGAAACCTGATCGAGACGAAATTCGCCCCTTATTTCACTTTGTTCACCGGCATCGGAATCAATCTCCGGTTTTTCCTTCAGGATCTGATTAATGCGCGTTTGGGACGCTTCGGCCTGCTGTACCATGGAAGCTACCCAGCCAAGTGAAGTTACCGGCCAGGTGAGCATGTTCACATAGATTACGAATTCGGCAATATTGCCTGTGCTAATCAGTCCCTTCTCGACCTGAAGGCCACCCACATACACAGTTATTATCGTGCTGAGTCCGATTAACAATAAAATCAGCGGAAAAAAAAGTGCTTCTGCCCTGCTCATACGAAGCGAACGGCGGCGGAACTCATCGAGATCCTCATCGAACTGCCGGCGAAAAAGGGGCTCCAGTCCACAAGCCCGAATTAGTCGAATGCCCGAAAACATCTCCTGGGCCGCGCTGTTGAGGGTTCCCAACTGCTGTTGGATGGACGTACTACGTAGCAATATTTCTTTGTTGATGCGGAAAATGGCCCAGGCCAGCACCGGCAGGGGTATCAGAACATAAAATGTGAGCTCCGCGTTGACCCGCAGCATGGCACCCACTGCCACCACCACGAGCGACACCATATTTATGGCATACATCATGCCGGGCCCTGTGTACATGCGCACCTTTCCTACATCCTCACTGATGCGGGCCATCAGGTCGCCCGTGCGGTTTCGCTGGTAGAATCCCCGCGAAAGTTTCTGGAAATGTGCATATAGTTCATTTTTCTGGTCGAACTCAATGCGGCGCGACATCACGATGATGGTTTGTCGCATAAAAAACATAAAAACCCCCTTCAACACCGACAATCCGATCACTAAAAAGGCAAAATACAGAAGTTCGCCTCGAAATTTTTGCCACTCGGGAACCGAATCCATTCGGGCAACCGGGCTGCTGAGCAGATTAATTTGTTCGGCTATCAGGTCTATCGACTGCCCGATTAGACGTGGAGGCAATACCCCGAAGTAATTCGACAAAACCACGAACAGGAGTCCGCCCAACAGATGTTTTTTGTAGCGCCACAAATGGGGATTAACTGCTCCTAATGCCTTCATACTGCAAAAATACCCATTTATAGAGGTGGTTGGACAAAGCATAGGGCGAATAGGCTATTTTTGCGCCGCGTTAAATCCGTATTATGTCGACCTGCAACCCCAGCGATCCCACTACAGGCGTTATAGGCCTGATGGAACACATGAAGCACGAGCAAGTTGTTCACTGCTACGATGCCAAAACTGGTTTACGGGCACTGATTGCCATACACAGTACCATACTCGGACCGGCTTTGGGGGGCACACGTATGTGGATGTATGCCCACGAACAGGAAGCGCTTCAGGATGTATTGCGCCTTTCGGAGGGAATGACCTACAAGGCGTCCGTCGCTGGCCTCGATTTGGGAGGTGGAAAAGCGGTAATCATAGGGGATTCTCGCCGAGATAAATCGCCCGATCTCATGCGCAAATACGGGGAATTCGTGGAGCGGCTGAATGGACATTACATAACCGCAGAGGACGTAGGCACTACCAAGGCCGATATGGCCTACATCGGTGAATGCACCCGTCATGTGACCGGTCGACCCGAGAATGAGGGCGGCAGTGGCGACCCGTCCCCTGTCACGGCCTATGGTGTGTACCGGGGCATGAAGGCAGCGGCGATGAAGGCCTGGGACACACCCGATTTGGGCGGACGAACCGTGGTGGTTCAGGGTGCTGGCAATGTGGGTCGCTACCTGACAGGTCACCTCCTCTCGGAGGGAGCCCGGGTTCGGGTATGTGATGTATTTGCTGACCAGATCGAACGCATCCGCGCTGAGTTTCCTCAGGTTCAGGTCATATCCCCCGAATCCATATATCAAGACGAAGCCGATATCTATGCCCCTTGTGCATTGGGGGCCACCCTCAACGATCATACTATCCCGGAACTTCGCTGCAGGGTGGTGGCTGGCGGTGCCAACAACCAGTTGGCCGATGTAGCGTTACACGCCCAAATGCTAACAGAACGTGGAATCGTTTATGCCCCCGATTTTTTGATCAATTCTGGAGGTCTCATTAACGTCTATTCGGAAATCAAGGGATACACACGCGAAGAAGCTATAGAGCGCACCACTGCAATCTATGATCAAACTTTAAGGATTTTAGAGCTGGCAGACGAATTAGGTGTGACCACCCACGAGGCTGCAGTTCGCACCGCTCTTACCCGAATCGATTCAAAAGTCGAATTGGCCACTGCCTGATTATCCACCCGCCTCTGACATGCTGAATCGCCGCCACCTGCGCGTAAAAATCCTGGAAACCCTCTACGCCCATCACTCGGATTCCCATCCTGATTCGAAAAAAGTACTGGTGGATGTAGACACGTCGGTGCAATCGATGAAGTTGTGCTACCTGCTGTCGCTACGTTTGCTGGCGGCTTTGGTTCGTTTCACCGATAATTGGGCCGATCAACGGGAGGCAAAAATGATGATGGCTGTGCGTAAAATGCATGAAAATCGCAGATTTGCCTCGCACCCTTTCCCCACAACGCTTGAAAAACTCGATGGTTACCGCCAGGCGGAAACCTCGTTTCGATTGAGCGCATTTCCCCTGCCCGACATCGATCAGATGACATCGCTCTTTAAGGAAGTGGTGGGGCTGGAAGCCTACCAAAACTACATCAATCTGCCCGAACAGTACCCATTGGAGGATTTTTCTCTATTGCAGATCATCTATAAAGAAATAATTCTGCCCAATGAAATGATCGATGCCTATTTTGAGGAGATCAGCATTCATTGGGAAACCGACAAGGAGTGGATCGCAGCGGCGGTGTTGAAAACCCTAAAAGAAGGTAATCGTGCGGGTGGATTGAGACTCGTGGAAATGTCACGTGACTGGCCTTCAGATCTTGTATTCTGTTCCAATATCGTTCACGAGGTGTGTGATCGGACAGAGTTGACTGACGCCCGGATCAAACCCCACCTTAAGGGATGGGAGCTGGAACGTGTGGCCTTTATCGATTTGCTGATTCTGCGCATGGCTTTGGCTGAAATGGTGATGGAACAACAGATTCCGGTAAAAGTGACCCTCAATGAATATCTGGAGCTCGCCAAATCGCACAGCACGCCCAAGAGCAGTATTTTTGTGAACGGCGTGCTCGATGCACTCAGCAAGAACCTGCAGGCCGAGGGTGTGATAGTCAAATCCGGACGTGGATTGATTACCCAAAGCACATCCGCTGTACGTAATTCCTGAGCCAAATTGAAACTACTTGCAATTGCCTTATGAATAGCCGATTATTGCATTTTCTAATTGCAAGCCGGAATACTCCGAAAACCGAATGTTAAATAATTTGTTACACTTACGCCCCCCGTATCTGAAAAAAAGCATTATCAGTACAGTTTTATTGCTGATGTTTACTGCCTGTGGTTATGGTAACCAAGAGGTGAGCAATGACGCGCTGAACAATCCACTTTCTGCTGAGGTCGACAAGGAAACGGCGCATTCAGAGTTACCCGCGATTTCTTTTGAGCGTTCGGTGCATGACTTCGGCACCATCCGCGAAGGGGATGTGGTGGCCACTACCTTCCGGTTTAAGAATACGGGCAAAAAAGACTTGATTATTCAAACAGCCAGCGGTTCGTGCGGATGCACGGTACCTGTTTTTCCGAAAACACCCGTCGCACCAGGTAAAGAGGAAGAGATTCGGGTTGAATATAATTCTGAGGGGAAGAGTGGACTCCAGGAGAAAAGCGTGACGGTGGTCACGAATTGCATTCCCAACACCACCACCCTGCGCATTAAGGTAATGGTACAGGATCGTTAAATCTATAGATATGATGACAATTTTTTTTTCCTATCCCTTATTGTTGATGACACAACCAGCATCCGGTGCGCCGGGTTCAGGCAATCTCTTTAACAGCCTGATTCCCTGGATCCTGATTTTTGTGGTGATCTGGTTTTTTATGATTCGGCCGCAGCGCAAAAAAGAGAAGCAGCAAAGGCTTTTTCGTGATCAATTGGGTAAGGGTCGATGGGTGATTACCATAGGTGGCGTTCACGGAAAGATCCTGGAACTATCGGATACAACCCTGGTGATCGAAACGGAGGGACAAGGAAGGTTGAAGATTGAACGATCGGCGGTATCAGTCGACAGCACCCTCGCGGTGTATCCGGAGGCGCAGGGGGGCGTTTCTAAGAAGTAAGATTGAATCGTCTTCGGATTGGCCTCACGGGCAATATGGGCAGCGGTAAATCGACTGCAGCCAAAATCTTCCGCTACCTGGACGTGCCTGTATTCGATGCTGACGCCGAGGCCCGTGAATTGCTGGAGTATGATGAGGAGACCTGCAACGCCGTGTTGAATTTGTTTGGCAAACAGGCCTTTGATCCGAACGGTCGTCCCAATCGTGCATTTATTGGGAAGGCAGCATTTAAACAGCCCGATAAACTAAAGGAGCTCAACCGGATCATTCATCCGAAGATATGGGTTTTGTCCGACCTCTGGCATAACGGGCATACGGAGGCCTATACCCTGCATGAGGCGGCTTTGCTCGTAGAAAGTGGAAGCAGTGCACATTACGATGCCTTAGTTGTGGTTACGGCACCCTGGACACTTAAAATTGACCGGGTTGCTGTACGGAATGGCTGGTCACGCAGACACATTATGGAGCGGCTTAAGCAGCAAATGAAACAGCGTGAACTGCTCTCATATGCCGATTATGTGATTAAAAACGATGGAAAAAGTCCGGTGATACCTCAAGTACTAGCCATCCACAAGGGTATCCTGGCTAAATGTGGCCGTACCTCCATTAGGTCCGCATTCTAATCCGCCATGCGGCGGGATAGCTGCGTGCCAATGAGCGCCCTCTCCGTTTCGACCAACCGATGGGCATCCCCTTGAAACGAACCAGAAAATAGCCGTCCGGCATTCGGCCCGGGTCAAACTCTCGACCGGATAGAAACCAAAGCGCCTCCCTTTTACTCAATTCGATGGATGGAACCTCATCCCAATGGCACTCTGATAATAAGGCCGATTCGTGGAAATGTACGGTGGGGTCTGATGGGTGCAACCCACCTATCCTGATACCCGGTTTCAGACATTTTTTCCATGTGCGGGGGATGTACTGATTCAAAACTGATTCCGAAACAATCCAGTTTTGTTTCTTTATTTTGACAAGGCGCACATCTTCAGGAATTCGAATGAAGTCAGTTGTGATCTGTTCCAACTTCAGGGTATTTGATCTTTCGATTTCCATATTGTCTATCTCTGTTATTGAATCGGCATTTCCCTTGCGAAAACAGCATAGGAAAAAGGGTTCACCCCTGCCCTGATCGGGCAACATGCGAAAAGCCACGCCCTCAGGGATGTCAGTATACAAACAAGATGAGTCGGTCCACCCCCAATCGGTTGGCAGATTTAGAGGAACTGCTTCCAATCCATGATCCAAAAGATACCGCCAGACCTGCTCGTTTTCCTGCTCGGCAAGCGTACAAGTCGAATATATTAGAACGCCTCCCGGTGCGAGACCAGGCAGTATATCATTTAAAATAGATTGCTGCAGACGTGCGCAGGAATCAGTCAGCCCGGGTGACCATCGGGCAATAGCAGTTTCCTCTCTTCGAAACAAGCCTTCGCCACTACAAGGCGCATCAACCAAAATCAAATCAAAACGAAAATCGGATCGACCAAATCCTGAAGCGTCCCAATTCCAAATGCTCAGCCTGGGGTCGCCCCATTTTGCCAGGGTCTCTTCCAGAACGGACACACGAATCCGGTTGATTTCGTTGCACATCAAATGTCCCCCTTTGGAAATATGTCGGGCCAGGATCTGGCTTTTGCCACCAGGAGCCGAACACAAATCCAATCCCAGTTGAAAGGGGCCCAACTGCTTCAGCACGGCATCCAGAATCTGTGATGAGGCATCTTGCACATAATATACGCCTGCATGCATCAACGGATCGAGGGTGAAAGTGGGGCGGTCCGGTAAATAATATCCGCCCTCACTCCACGGTATGGGTTCACTCAACCATTCGGTTGGAATGGGTAGCCCTATCCCCCATTTCTTTGGGTTCAGACGGATGGAAACAACGGGTTCGCCGGTCGACAGCGCGTGAACAATATTCATACCCCGTTTATGCCACCCCCGTTCCAGCCTTTCACAAAAGTCTTTTGGCAGGATACGAATAATCGGGGCACCCACTGGAAAATGTGATCGATCTTATTGTTTATTTGCCAGCCAGCGCTTCACGCTTTTTCTTCATTTCCATCGACTTGTCGTTGAGTTTCAACTGTGCATACAATTGTTGCAGAGAAACCATAGTGTTGTTGTCTTTGGGGTCGAGTTCATGGGCTTTTTCCAAGAAAGGCCGGGCCTTCACGAACGCTTCTTTGGCGAGTGCAACGGCTACTTCGTATTCCTTTTTTTTGTTAAACGGAATTCTGTTGGCCTCATTCATCGACTCAGCAGCATTATTAAAATACATTGCACCGAGGTTGTACCAGCCATCGAAATACTCTGGCTTGATATCGATGGCCCGCTGATAGCATACCTCCGCTTTCTGTTTGTCGCCAATTTGATCCAGTGCCGAACCCAAAGCGAAGTGAAGCGATGGGTTGTTTGGGTCGAGAGCCACCGCCTTTTCGAGTTTACCAATAACTTCCGTTGCCCGCCCTTGCATCAGAAAAATATTCAGTTCATCGATAATCAAAGCAACTTCGTTCGGGTACTTCTTCTGGCCTTCGATGAGGTAATTTAAAGCTGCAACTGTGTCTCCCAATGCTTTGTTGTTGCTGGCCAGGGAGACATAAATTTGGGGACTTTGATAGTTTTGTTTGAGCAGGGCATCCAGGTATTGAATAGCTTTGGCGGGTTCTTTGGCCTTTTCGCTGGTGAGTGCTGCGTTGAATAATACACTCGTATCTTTTGGGTTGTCGATTAGTACCAACTCAAAATCGGCCAATGCGTACTTGTATTCTTTGTTGTTGTAATGATCAACGCCACGGTTGTAGAGTTTTTCTATGATCGATTTCATTTTTTTATTGATGTCTGCACCGAATTCGTCCTTTATATCCAAAGTTTTGGATTTGCGGTAACTTTCCATGGCAACCAGAAGAGGGTCAGCCGATACCAGTTTCTGAAATTCGGGGTTGTCTGTTCCATATATCGCCAAATAAATCTCGCCTCGGTAATACCAGGCCTTTGCAGAGCTGATGGTCTTTTCATTCACAACAGCTTCCTCAATTGCGGGCAAGGCGCGGTCGAGTTCGCCACTTTTGATAAAAATAAATGCACTTTGTACTTTTTGGTTCTGGGCATAAACCTGACCCAAATACAATATCGAAAGCAAGCTAATCAGGAGGGTAGATTTCATAGGTTTAATAGGATTTAGGAGTTATTCGTTTGAATTGCTCAGTAAAAAGTGATATCAACTTGTGTTTGCTATTCGTCGGCCGGGTTCAGGTTTTCTTCATTTGACTCATTGAGTTCGGGTGCATCTTTGGGCTCATTATCAGCAGTATCCGATTCCTCTCCGAGTGCACCAGCATCCCGAACGCGGGTGATTGAGGCTATGCTCTCCTCTTCCTTCAACTTTATCAGACGCACTCCCTGTGTGGCCCTGCCAATCACCCGAAGCTCATCTGTCTGCATACGAATGGTGACACCGCTTTGGTTGATGATCATGAGTTGGTCGTTGTCGACGATGTCTAAAATGCCTACAACACGTCCGGTTTTTTCAGTGATTTTCATGGTGCGTATGCCTTTGCCCCCCCGGTTGGTAATCCTGTATTCGTCGATGTCGGTGCGTTTTCCATATCCTTCCTGTGAAACAACCAAAACCGTGGTTTCAGGATCGTCGACACAAATCATGCCGACCACACAATCGTCGGATTGATTGAAGCGAATGGCGGTTACCCCCATGGCTGTTCGACCCATACTGCGTACTTTTTGTTCCTCGAAGCGGATGGCTCGTCCGCCGGCGAGGGCCACCATGACCTGTGAACTACCCGTGGTGAGGCGCGCCTCGAGCAGTTCATCGCCCTCCTGTATGCCAATGGCATGAATGCCGTTGGCTCTGGGGCGACTGTAAGCTTCCAGGCTTGTCTTTTTTATCTGTCCCATACGGGTACAAAACATCACGAAATAACTTTCCAGATAGGCTGCGTCCGTCAGGTCATGTACGCTCAGATAGGCTTTGATTTTGTCGTCTGGCGCGATGGCGATCAAGTTTTGGACGGCACGACCCTTTGTATTTTTACCCCCTTCGGGAATTTCGTAGCACCTCAACCAAAAGCATTTGCCCCGTTGGGTAAACAACAGCATATAATGGTGAGTGCGCGCCACAAAAATATGTTCAATGAAGTCTTCATCGCGGGTAGCGCCTCCGATGGCACCGCGACCACCACGGGCTTGTACTCTATATTCGGTGAGCGGGGTGCGCTTCATATAACCGAGATGCGAAATGGTGATCACCACATCCTCATCTGCAATCATATCTTCCATGCGAAAATCGCCCGATGCATAAACGAGCTCGGAGCGACGATCATTGCCGTATCGTTCCCGAATTTCGTTGAGCTCATCCGATATGATCTGCATACGCAGGCTTTTATCGCCTAAAATAGACTGAAGACGGGCAATCAGGGACATCACTTCCTCGTATTCCCTGCGCAGTTTCTCCCGCTCCATACCGGTGAGGCGCTGCAGGCGAAGTTCCAAAATGGCCTTAGCTTGAATCTCCGTGAGGTCAAAACGTTCTATAAGCCCGTTGCGGGCCTCCTCGGGTGTGTCTGAGGAGCGAATCAACTGTATGACTTCATCGAGTTGATCAAGGGCAATAAGGTAGCCTTGCAGTATATGGGCTTTTTTCTCCGCTTCCCGCAATTCAAATTGCGTACGGCGCATGACCACCTCGTGCCGGTGCTCGATGAAATGCACCATCATATCGCGCAGATTCAGGGCCTCGGGCCTGCCTTTCACCAGTGCGATGTTATTGACCGAGAAGGTGCTTTGCAGGGCGGTATATTTATACAAGTGGTTGAGTACCACGCTGGCGATGGCGTCGCGTTTGATCTCGTAAACGATCCGCATGCCGTCGCGGTCCGATTCGTCGCGGATGTCGCTGATCCCCTCTAATTTCTTTTCGTTCACCAATTCAGCGGTCCGTGAAAGCATATCCGCTTTGTTGACGAGGTAAGGGATCTCTGTCACTATAATTCGTTCGCGCGCGTTTTCCAGGGCTTCAATTACAGCGCGGGCTCTGATGACTATGCGTCCGCGACCAGTGAGAAGGGCTTCCCGAACTCCCTCATAGCCATAAATAACACCCCCGGTCGGGAAATCAGGTGCTTTCACATAGTCTAATAATTCCTCGCAGCTGATTTCCGGATTCTGTACATAGGCCTGTAACCCATCTACCACCTCCCTTAGGTTGTGGGGCGCCATATTGGTGGCCATACCCACTGCAATTCCTGCAGCACCATTCACGAGCAGATTCGGGAATCGGGCTGGAAGTACGCGGGGTTCTTCTAATGAATCATCGAAATTGAATTGGAAATCGACAGTCTCCTTGTCGATATCCGCGAGCATTTCTTCAGCAGCGCGGGTGAGCCGGGCCTCTGTGTAGCGCATAGCAGCGGGTGAATCACCATCCACCGATCCGAAATTACCCTGTCCATCAACCAGAGTGTGCCGCATACTCCAGTCCTGCGCCATCCGCACCATGGTGTCATAAACAGAACTATCTCCGTGAGGATGGTATTTGCCGAGCACCTCGCCCACGATACGGGCTGACTTCTTATACGGCTTTCCAGCGTTCACACCCAATTCGTTCATCCCAAACAAAACCCGTCGGTGTACGGGTTTAAGGCCGTCTCGAACATCTGGCAACGCCCGTGACACAATCACAGACATCGAATAATCGATGTAGGCCGTTTTCATTTCCTGATCTATGTTGATCGGCACTATGCGCTCTTCCTGCGACATGAATTCTATTTTGACGTGACATTATTTTCACTTCTTTGGCATGCCCCGGGCCGCGGTTGGAATGAACGGCCGCAGGTTTTGGCTCAAAAAATGAATGGACGAAAATACCAAAATCGTGGCTTTTTTGGTAGTTTAATGGAAGAAAATCCGATAATAATGAATGGAACAGGATGAGATGCACCTTCATATCGAACTTTTTATGATTATCGCAAATAATTTATACAAAGCATCATATTTTGACACCAAAATAAAATACCTCATTCTTCGTTTCCGTACTGTTTTGCCTATGACCACGTCTTATTTTCTATTATTCCTGCAGGTGCCTGTTGCTACGCCCGATAGTTTGGCGGCAGCAGCCTCCAAATACGATTTGAATCTGCTCGCTTTGACCCTGAAGGGAGGGATTTTTATGATTCCCCTGTTCGTTTTGTCACTCGTGGCCGTCTACATCTTCGCTGAGCGCTATCAGGCCATCCGGAAGGTGCGGGTCGACAATCAGAGTTTTATGAATATGGTCCGCGATTTTATGTCGGGGGGCAATCTGAATGCAGCCCTAAGTCTTTGTCAACGCACCGACCATCCGCTGGCCAGAATGATTGGTAAGGGGGTACAGCGAGTGGGCCGTCCGCTCAAAGACATTGAAACCTCCATTGAAACGGTGGGAAAGCTCGAGGTGGCGCAGCTGGAGAAAAATCTGGGCACATTGGCCACCATTGCCTCAGTAGCTCCTATGATCGGATTTTTAGGAACGGTAACAGGAATGATCCGGGCTTTTTTTAATATGTCACAGGCTGGCAATAACATCAACCCTTCCATATTGGCCGGGGGTATTTACGAGGCGATGGTGACCACCGCTGCGGGCCTCATCATTGGGATTATGGCCTATATTGGTTACAATTATTTGGTTGCCATGATGGAGAAGGTGGTCAACCAGCTTGAAATCCGTTCCGTTGAATTTCTGGATCTGCTCCACGAACCCGATCAGGCATGAACCTGCAGTCAAAAAACCGGCGCAAGGCCGAGTTCAATATGTCGTCGATGACCGATCTGGTCTTCCTGCTTCTGATATTCTTTATGCTCACCTCCACCTTGGTGGCCCCAAACGCCCTCAAGATTCTCCTGCCCAAAAATACGGGACAAACACTCGCGTCTCAGAGTGTGACCGTGAGCATCGACCGGGAGCATAAGCTCTACTATGAGAGGCAAAAGGTAGATGTGGCAGGGCTGGAATCGGCCCTTGCACATCTTTCCGGTAGTCAGCCCGGCGCCACTCTGGTACTCAATGCCGATAAATCGGTGCCCATCGAAAAGGTGGTGACCATAATGGGATTGGCAAATCGCCTCAACCTCAAGATGATCCTGGCTACTGAACCAGCAGATTAGGTATGATAACGGGCGCAGATCGACTGGAACGCAACGAAAAAAACCGCAAGCAGAGGGGCATGCTGGTCAGCCTGGCGCTTCATGCGCTGTTCCTGCTCATTATGCTCGGCTTTACACTCGAGGCACCATTCCCCCCACCCCTCGAACAGGGCATAGCCATTCAGTTTGGCGGAGATCATGACAGCAACGGCAAAACCGATCAAAACGGAAGGGATCGGGAAGAATCTGCTCATAGTCGTTCTCAACCCTCAAGCCCAGAGCAAAGTGAACGCCATCAAACCACCACCAATGTGGTTACGCAGAATCTGGAAGAGGCCCCCTCTTTGCGCGATGGCCTTGCAGAGCAAAACAAACAGAAGAATGTTCCCAATGCAATCGATAAAAGGGGCCTGTATCGGGGAAGCCGCGCACCGGAAAAGGCCAGACAAAACAGTTCGTCGGGCCGCAGGGGCAGCCACGAAGGCAAACCACAGGGTGGACAGGAAGGAGATCCACGCAACAACGGCCTGGATTTTTACCTTCCGGGAAGAAGGCTGTTGTCGTTCGACAAACCCGAAGACCAGTCGCAGTTACGGGGCGTTGTTGTGTTGAATATTACTGTGAACCTGCAGGGACAGGTGCTGCAGGTCGGGATCGATTACAAAAAATCGACCATTATTCGGCCCGATATTGTGGAAAGATGCAAAGTATCTGCCCGAAAATTCAGGTTTAGCGAGGCTGACAACCATAGCGTATCCTCACTTCAGCAAGGTAGCATTACGTTCAGGCTTGAATTTGAGAATTGATGTCGAATGTGCAATACGGCCGGGGAATACGCCCGAACGCTCGAATTTCTTTATGATCGCCTGCCGATGTTTCAAAGAATCGGCGCCGCTGCTTACCGCAACGATCTGAGCCGTATTCGGGCTCTGGCCGCACACTTGGGCCATCCGGAGAAGAAATTTGTGTCGGTACACATCGCAGGAACCAACGGAAAGGGCTCAGTTTCTCATATGCTGGCCTCTGTTTTTCAGGCGTCGGGACGAAAAACAGGGCTCTACACCTCTCCTCACCTGAAGGATTTTCGGGAGCGGATTCGCATTGACGGGCATATGATTCCGATGGAACAGGTGGTGGATATGACTAGGCGGTTGCGTGATGATCTGGAGCAGCAGGAGCCCTCATTTTTTGAGATGACCGTGGCCATGGCCTTTCAGTATTTTGCCGAACAATCGGTTGATGTGGCGATAGTGGAAACTGGACTGGGAGGCCGACTCGATGCTACCAATATCATTCATCCCATACTATCTGTAATTACCAACATCAGTTGGGACCATGCTGACTTACTCGGCCCCACCCTTACCGATATTGCTCGGGAAAAAGCCGGAATTATAAAGGCCGGTGTTCCGGTGGTGGTGGGTGAATTTCAGGAAGAAACCGCGTCGATTTTTCAGCAGGTTGCCAATGAGAAACGATCTCTCCTTCAGTTTGCATCCCAAAAGTACCAAATAAGCAGTATGGGTGAAGGTTCGGAAGGTAGCATTTGGCAGGTGGTTCGTTTGGGAAGGTCTATTGAAACGCCCCTGCTTTGCGATTTGAGGGGCCACTATCAGTCGAAGAATATTGCAACGGTACTAACAGCAGTGGAAGTTCTGCGGGGAATGGGTTGGGAGATTTCAGAAGATAATGTTCGCACAGGCCTGTCGCGCGTTCAAAGCAGTACCGGACTCATGGGCCGATGGATGGTGCTGGGTCGAGACCCCCTTGTGGTGGCCGACACGGCCCACAACGAAGCCGGAATCCGGGCGGTCATGGAGCAGGTTTTGCACTCGCCCCACATAAAATTGCATATCGTTTGGTCGATGGTTACCGATAAGGATCGCTCACGGATTTGGTCGCTCTTGCCTAAAAACGCTACTTATTATTTTGCACGGGCAGATGTGCCGCGTGGACTCGATGCGGAAATTCTGTGCCAGGAGGCTGAGGCAGCTGAACTGAACGGAAGTACGTATTCCAGTCTTTCTCATGCCCTGGAGGCCGCTCGGGGTTCGGCTAATCCCGACGATTTTATTTTGATTTCCGGAAGCACCTTCAGTGTTGCCGGAATCTTGTAGGTCTGTACTTTCGCCTTTTGAAAGTCATGGCAGAGGTATTTATTTATACAGACGGAGCGGCGAAGGGCAATCCGGGACCGGGGGGATATGGTGTAGTATTGATGAGCGGTACTTACCGTATGGAACTATCGGCCGGATACCAACACACCACCAACAACCGGATGGAGCTGATGGCGGTGTTGGCCGGATTGAAAGCGCTCAAGGGAACCGGACATCAGGTCTGGGTGTATTCCGATTCGCGTTATGTAGTAAATGCCATCAATCAGAATTGGCTGAAGGGATGGGCAAAAAAGGGATTTAAAAATGTTAAAAACCCGGATTTATGGAAGGAATTGATTCCCCTCCTCCGATTGTGGTCGCCCCGGTTCGTGTGGGTAAAGGGCCATGCCGACAATATCCACAATAATCGTTGCGATCAGCTGGCTACCCAAGCGGCCGATACGGCAGACATACTGGTAGATGAAGGATATATAAATAATTTAAGTACAAATTCTGAAGACTCTATATTTGAATAAGTTATAATCTAAATATCATTTATTTTTTTTAGGAATCCAAGCCAGTTGGCAACGGCGCGGGCGCGGTGACTCATCTCATTTTTTTGGTTGGGGGTCATTTCCGCAAAGGTTTGGTTGCAGCCATCGGGCATGAAAATGGGGTCATAGCCAAATCCGCCTAAACCACGTGGTTCCAGGGTGATCAGACCCCCCACACGTCCCTCAAAATGGTATTCGTTACCATTCCACAGCATACAAATGACAGTGCGAAACTGCGCTTTACGATCCGCACGCCCCTCCATCATATGTAGCAGCAAACGTAAATTACGGCCACTGTCGGGTGGCAGGCCGGCGAACCGTGCGGAGTGCACGCCAGGCCGCCCATCGAGGGCCTCTACTTCGAGGCCACTGTCGTCAGATATACAGGGTTCTTGCAGGTGCTCAAAGGCAAATCTCGCCTTGATGGAGGCGTTTTCGGCCAGATCTTGCCCCTGCTCCTCGATCTCGCCCGTTAGTCCGGCTTCTGCGATGCCCCGCACCTGCCAACCCAATGGCGTGAGTATGGTCTGCACCTCTTGGATTTTATGCGCATTGTGGGAGGCAAACCAAATGTTGTTCAAGACAAAAGAGTGCTTTTTAAGCTATTCCACAGTAATTTTTTAGCTGAGGCATCTGATTCCAGCCGATCGAGAGATAGACATGGGATGGTGTTTATCTTCAATTCATGGATCTGATGATCGGGATCTACACCTATCAGTGCTCCAAAAGAGAGGATCAGACGGGCTCCGACGAATTGATCTATTGATTCGATGGGAATAGCACAAGTTTGGGTGAAGATTTGTTGGGGTAACAAACCACACGCCACCAAAATTTTATCGAGTAGAACTTTTTGCGAATCTGAGGGCACGGAATGGAGCAGTAGAACCACTTTGTCAGTCCAGGAAAGAGAATCAGTTTCTTCTGAAGTAACTTTTTTGAGCGGGGTGAATACTGTCGTGGCTACAAGCTCCTGATCAAAAAAAAAGCTGTGAAATAGTTTTTTAGACCCTAATTCCCTCCATTCCATGAAATCAACCATATAATAAATAGTGTTATTTATTTATATAAAAAATGCACGCCTCTCCCTACAAAGATAAGTAGGCTTGCCGTATTTTTGTGGCCTGTTCAACAAGCGAACTTTCGCTGTAAATTTTATCATGCAAGGACTCCAAACAACCCGTGCCAACGTCTCTCGACTTCCGGAGATTGATTTTGATCATCTGCCATTCGGTTCAATGTTTGCGGATCATATGTTCGTTTGCGACTACCGCGATGGGAAATGGTGTGATTCCCGGATTCTGCCTTATCAGCCGTTGGCACTAAGTCCGGCGACCTCCGCACTGCATTATGGTCAGTCGATTTTCGAGGGCTTAAAAGCTTTTCGCCAGATAAACGGCCAGTCTGTGGTGTTTCGGCCGGAGGACAACCATAAGCGGATGAATAGGTCGGCCGAGCGTTTGTGTATGCCTGCTATTGGTAAGGAGTTTTTTATGGATGGCCTTATGGAATTGCTTCGGACCGATGAGGCATGGATTCCACGTCCCCGGGGATTCTCCCTGTATGTTCGCCCGTTTATGTTCGCAACGGATGAATATGTTGGAATTCGGCCCTCGGAAAACTACAGCTTCATCATTTTTTGTTGCCTTGTAGGCCGCTACTACCAATCAGCCATTCATGTGAAGGTAAGCGACGATTATGTACGTGCTTTCCCCCGGGGCACTGGCTATGCTAAGGTGGCGGGCAACTACGCCGCAGGTATGATGCCCCTGAAGTTGGCACAGCAACAGGGATTCGACCAACTAGTATGGCTCGATGGTCGTGAAATGAAATATGTAGAGGAATCAGGAACCATGAACTTGTTTTTTCAATTTGATCAGACTTTGGTGACACCCATTGCCGACGGAACAATTTTAGAGGGCATTACGCGCGACAGCGTGATCCGTATGGCTAAGGATGCTGGATTTAAAGTAGAGGTACGTAAAATTTCAATTGAGGAGGTATTTGAGGCCTACAACCACGGACGTCTTCGGGATATGTTTGGAACGGGTACTGCGGCAACGATAGCGCCAATTTCGAGCGTTACTTATAAAGGATTCTGCATGGAGCTTCGTCCAACTGGAGAACGCGAGATGTCGCTCTACCTGAGCAAACATCTGGAGCAGATCCGAACGGGTGAAATCGCAGACCCATACGGCTGGAATGTTCCAGTGATGCCTTGACAACCTAAATGCGTCATAACTAACATTAGTACATTAATGGCCAATTTTTGACTTTAAATCACTGATTATTAATTTTTCTGTTTAATCAATTACCCATGAACCCAAAAGCCATTAGCCTCCAAAGGAGTTTTGTCAAACCAATTCTTACTTTTATGGTGCTTTCCTTGTTGGCACGACCAACTGTAGCGCAGAAATCGATCGCTTTCGAGCAATACACCCTGGCCAACGGCTTAAAGGTGATCCTGCATGAGGATCGGCAAACACCTATTGTGGCTGTAACCGTGTCCTACCATGTAGGTAGTAAGGATGAAGACCCTACCCGCACCGGTTTCGCTCATTTTTTCGAGCATCTGCTGTTCGAGGGTAGCGAAAATATTGCGCGGGGTGAATACATGAGATTGGTGAAGGAGAACGGCGGCGTTCTCAATGCCAATACGTTTAAGGATCGCACGTTTTATTTCGAAATTTTACCCTCCAACCAGTTAGAACTCGCCCTTTGGATGGAAAGTGAGCGTATGCTGCACGCCAAGATTGACGATAAGGGGATCGAAACACAGCGGGAAGTAGTGAAAGAAGAACGCCGTCAGCGATTGGAAAACACCCCTTATGGAGGACTGTTGGACGAGACCATGTTAAGGACGTTCAGCCATCACCCCTACAAACGATCTGTAATTGGCTCGATGGATCACCTCAATTCGGCCAAAAAGGAGGAATTTTATGCCTTTTACAAGAAATTTTATACGCCCGATAACGCCATTCTCAGCATAGCGGGCGACATCAATTCCAAGCAGGCTAAGGAATGGATTGAGCGCTATTTTGGCAGCATTCCGCGAGGAGAAACCCCCTTGAAAAGAACAGTGGTGAAGGAACCGGTTCAGAAAATGGAGGTGCGCGACAAAGTCTACGATAACATTCAACTGCCGGCAGTTATCCACAGTTTCAAAACCCCTGCTTTAGGAGCTCCTGAATACCATGCTGTGAATCTTCTGGCCACATTGTTGTCGGAGGGGGAAAGTAGTCGTTTCCAAAAGAGCATTGTGAATATGCAACAAAAGGCATTGTTTGTGGGGGCCTATCCCATTGCGATGAAAGAGGCCGGCGTTTCCCTGATGTTTGGTATTGTGAATATGGGGGTAGAACCCAAACAACTCGAGGAGTCTATGGAGCAGGAGTACGAGCGGGTGCGAACGAAGTTGATCACGCAGGAGGAATACGATAAATTGATGAATCAGGTTGAAAACTACTTTGTGAATTCAATTTCGACTGTTGAAGGCATTGCTGAGACTCTATCCGATTATTGGATGTACCAAGGCGATCCGGGAATGGTGAATAGGGAGATGGATCTCTACCGCCGGGTGACCCGCGAGGAGATTCGCGATGCGGCCCGTAAGTATCTGATTCCATCGAACCGCACATGTCTCTATTATTTGCCGAAGCCCAAATCCTAATAAACCCCCAATCTCTGCGCGTATGAAACTGTTTCAATCGTTTAAGATCGCTGTATTTTTTGTTTGGGCCTCTACTTCGGTCTATGGTCAATCTTTAGATCGTTCTGTACGCCCCGCCCCTGGGCCTGCCCCGGAAATCAATCTGGCCACACCAGAGCGGTTCACGCTGGAGAATGGCATGAAGGTGTTTGTGGTGAGCAACAATAAGCTGCCAACACTATCGGTTTCGATGGTATTGGATTATGTGCCTCCAGTTGAGGGGCCGCAGGCGGGTTATATGGACATCACTGGCTCATTATGGAGAACAGGCACTAAAGAAAAGACTAAGGGGCAGATCGATGAGGCTATAGATCGGTTGGGTGCTACCGTTTCCACCAGCTCGGGTGGTTTCTACGCGTCTTCTTTGTCGCGCTACAAATCCGAATTGTTCGATATACTGGGCGAACTGCTTCTGAACAACGAATTTCGCCAGGAAGAACTTGACCGGATTAAAAAACAGACCATTTCGGGACTTCAGACGGAGAAGGACGACGCTGCTGCCATTGCTGCAAATGTTCGTCGCGCTATGGTGTATGGTATAAACCATCCCTACGGACAAATCACCACGGAGCAAACGGTTGAGTCGATTGATTTAAAAGCATGTCGCAGCTTTTTCGATGGCTATTTCCGCCCCAATATGGCCTATATGGCGATTGTTGGTGACATTACTCGTACCGAGGCTGAGGCTTTGGTGCGCAAGGCATTTGGTTCCTGGAAAAGCGGCCCCTTTCCAATGCAGTCCTACCCCACTCCGGAGCCCCCTGCCGAAACCCGCGTGGTTATCGTTGACCGCCCGGCCGCGGTTCAGACTGTAATCAACATCGTGCATCCGGTTTACCTACCACCCAGCACGCCCGATGTTATACCTGTTTCCGTCATGAACACCCTGCTTGGCGGAGGTGATGCGCGCCTGTTCAACAACCTGCGTGAGACCCATGCTTATACCTATGGCGCCTACAGCAGTTTGTCGAAGGATGCCTTATCGAGCCTGTTTAACGCCAACGCCCAGGTCCGCACTGAGGTCACCGATAGTGCGGTTCATGAATTCTTGTACGAGTTGAATCGTCTGCGCGATACCATGCCACCGTTGAAGGAAGTTGATGGAATCCGGAAATATCTGACGGGCACCTTTGCCATCGCCCTTCAGAATCCACGCACCTTAGCCCAGTTTGCCATTGAGATGGAGCGATATGGACTGCAGCCCGACTATTACCGCAATTATTTACGGGTGCTGGGCGATGTATCCCCGATGGTGGTTCAGGGCATGGCCCGTAAGCATTTGTTTCCCAATCGCTCCTACATAATTTGCGTTGGGCAACGCTCAGTTATTGAAGAGAAACTGAAGCACTTTGACGCGAAAGGCAGCCCTCTGATTGTGGATCTGTACGGCAGGCCCGTTGATCTGAGCAAGCGTGTGGTGGCTTCCGATATGACTGCTCAAAAAGTGATCGACAAGTACGTTGAGGCGGTTGGCGGACGTGAGGCGTGGGAGCGGGTGAAATCGATGGATTTGTCCTATTCTGCCGAAATGCAGGGCATGAAAATGAACATGAGTATGAAGAGAAAGAGCCCTGGGATGTATTCCATGGCTATTTCGGTTACGGGAATGGGCGTGGTACAGGAGACCCGATTTGATGGTCAGTCGGGAATGGAATCGGGTATGCAGGGGAGTCGGGAACTCAAGGGCAATGATCTGGATGAGGTGCGCTTATCCTCCGAGATTCTGCCCGAACTCAGCTACACGCGTGCGCCGTATGCATGTAAACTGGTTTCGGTTGAGGAAGTTGAAGGAAAATTATGTTATATGCTGGAAGTTGCCCTTCCGGGTGGTAATCGGTTTAAGGAATTCTATGAGGTAGAAACGGGACTAAAGATTCAAAAAGTTCAGACGGGAGAAGGTGCGCCTGACGATTCGCAAATGACCCAGACCACGATATTTGGTGATTATAAGTCTGTAGAATCGGGCATCAAATTGCCGCATGCACTCAGCATCAGCATGGGTCCCCAGCCCCTTGCAATGAAGTTAGATGCTGTGCTTGTCAATCCCTCGCTCCCTGACTCGGATTTCAAACCTGCGAAGAAATAATTGGGTTTTATTCCCACTCTGGCTTTGGGAGGTGCTATTGCAGAAACAAGGTCTTTAATTCATTGGCGTCGGATGGTTTCATTCGTCCGGCTAACACCAGGCGCAGTTGTCTTCTTTTCAAAGCCTCATCGAAGAGTTTTTGTTCATCTTCAGTTTGTGGAATCAGTTCGGGCACTTGGATGGGGTGACCGCTATGGTCGACGGCAACGAATGTAAAATAGGCCTCGTTGCAGCGGAAGCGTTCCCTCGCGGGTATATTTTCGGCCCAAACTTCGAGGTGAACCTCCATGGAGGTATTGAAAGCGCGTGTTACGCTTGCAGTTAGGGTGACCAAATTGCCCAGGCGAATTCCGCGTCGGAAGCTTACATTATCGACACTGGCGGTGACTACCGTACGGCTGCTGTGTTTTTGCGCGGTGATGGCGGCACAAATGTCCATCCAATGAAGCAGGCGCCCGCCCATGAGGTTGTTGAGTACATTGGTATCATTGGGCAGAACCAACTCGTTCATCACGGTGATAGAATCGCCGGGAGTCTTTTCGCTAAGGCCCGAAGACCCCTGCGGGTGTTGTGTATGGTTGATCATAATCAGCGTTGAATGAGGATTTTTTGAATGTGGAGCATTCTGTTCCTGTGATGCAATTCTGCGAAATACAGACCTTTTGCCAGTTCCAGGCTTTCAGGATCATGCAATGTTCGTACTTCTTGTTCAGTCACGATTCGTCCGCCTAAATCCCTGATTAGCAAGTGATAAAAATCGGGGTTAACGCGTTCGGAATCGTTCAGAAGATCCCAGCGGATGTGTATTTTTCCGGTAGATGGATTCGGATAAAACAATGTGGATGAAAAGAAGGGCAGACTTGAAACTGACGCAGGAAATGATAGGGAATCAGCCAAAACAGGGCGAATCATCCAGCTACCGGAAATAGAAGAGGGTTGCCAGGTGCCCTGTACATTGGTCCACTTTACCCCTTGAACTGGGCTGTTGCGATCGAGCCCTATATTGAGTAATCGGGTTGAAAGTTGCTGCCAGCCCACGTAAAATGAATCACGCACGAGAACTGGTGTATCGAGTGGATAAAATACAAAAATCCCAAGGCTGTCGGCATAGCGAGGTTTTTGGCGCTCTATCTGGGTTAGCACTGTTTCGCCCCCTACCAGAGTGTTCTCACCGATGTGCGACCATATTTTAAGGATGAACAGTTCCCGGGAAGCGCTTTCCGCAGCCTCGATAAAGTACATCCAGACCCCTCGAAGGGTATCGGGAGTAGCCACATAATATTTGCAGGCGATGCTGGCGCCCAAAAGATTGATTCCGTATCCGGTTTCGGCCGTGCCATCGTCGTAAGCGTAGTCATTCCATAAAGAGAGGCGGGTTCTCAATGTGTCATTGGCACGACGGTCATCGGGGTTCGCCTGGATTACATAGGTGAAATCGAGGTTTAGGCTGTCGCTGCTGCGTACGGGGATGGGAAAAGACGGATAATCGATGGTGCGGCTGCTGAGTGCCGTAAAGGGTGAGATGATTTGGGTGGGGGCGCTTTGCACCAGGCTATTGTCGGATGCGTCAACGCATGTGTAGTAATGAGCCATATTGCGGTCCACATTGCCCAAATTGGTGATTGGCAAGGAGATGGGTGTAACCAGGAAATTGCCCGGGGCCGTGACCAACTGGCGATAGGGAACGCGCCTGTACGGTGCAATGGGCGAATTCGGAAGTTCTTTTATGGCAACATCTGTATAGAGCGTATCGGCCAGGTTACGTGCACGTGCCAGTTTCACGTAATCGATGTGCCACAAGTCAACTAATCCGGTCAGACTGCCGTAAGCCGAAAAACGAAATCGAAAACCAGCGTGGAAATAGCGGGGATGCGACAATCCGCACAATTGCTGCCTGAAGGGTTGCATAGCTATCCCGCGCTGACTCCAAACAACGCGCCACACGGAATCTGAGCCCCAGAATTCCACGGCCAGAGAGTCGGTCGCTTCGGGTTGCTCGCCGTGACCGGCGGGCTGCCAGAAGAAACTGAGGAATACGGAGTCGCCCACACCTAAATTATGCAGGTTCACTGCTTGTGAAGTGAGCTGATCAGTCAAGCCCCTGCTACTCGGGACGGTATCATAGGCACGACCGGAAGCATTCAGTCCGTCGAATGTAGCCACTCCAAGCGTGGGGGGAGAAATGGCCAGATCGGTGTTGATAAATACGTAGTTGTCGGTCCAAATCGAGGGTGACGGCCAAACCCCCGGTCGCGAGAAATCATCTATTAGGGGGAGGTTGAGGGTGTCGAGAATGTAGGACACGCGCTGGGTGGCGGAATGCGCCTGCAGGATTCGGAGGGATGCAACGGGTGTTGTGAACTCCTGGGCCTCAGATGAAAAAGCTATTGCCATCAAAGCCGTTAAGAGGGTCGACTTCTTTCGTAGACTTGCAGCCCAAAATCGCATTAAATCGGATAAAAAATGACCGCTATTCGGGTGCAATCCAAACATCGATGGGCGTTAGGGTTCTGATGAGTTCGTCGGGGTTCGATTCCGGGCTTTGCCGCACAACCAACGCACGATCGGTTTGGGTTATTGTTTCCTCCTCGGTTATTTGTCCAATTAACAATCCGTTTTCGTGCAGTAGCATGCGGGCTTCGTCGAGACTGAGTCCAACCAGCTCGGGAATCGGAATCAGGGAGTCGGGTATGCTAATACCCACCTCCAAATCCACTCGTGTGCCTTTGGGAAGGAGGGTGCCAGCCGTTATAGTCCTCCCCTGCAAACGGACATCCAGCACCACATTGTGGGCGATGTCCGGACGGGTAGTTATGTTCCCGGCCTGGAGTCCCAAGCGCTGCAAATCCATAGTGGCTTTGCGCAAGCTCACGTCGACCAGATTGGGCAAACGAACCATAGGCACTTCTCCCGAAACCACAGTCAGATAAACCGTTCGGCCTTCCTTTACCTCACTGTTCTCCGCGGGGTCTTGCACACAAATGGAGCCTGGAATGGCGCCGTCTACGAATAGGGTGTCGTTGATTACCCCCATAAGGCCCAACGCTTCCAGCTGTTTCAAGGCAAGTGTGGCGTCCACGCCGGTTAATTGCGGCATCACCACAACCTGTCCGTGCCTGGTGTAGGCGTCGATGGCTTTATCGAGCGCAAAAAGCAGCACGAGACTCATCACGCCCATTAGCGTCAGGTGGCGCGCCCAGGAGGGGTATTTCGGGGTGTGACCAAGATTCATGCGCATGTAGTTTTTGCTCTCCCTTTCCGACCTTCTGCCAGGATTTGGCGGATAAACTCATCCGGTTTGTAGCCCTGCAGAGCGCATTGGTGAAAAATACAGGTGGCGGGGGTCATGCCAGGGAGTGAATTTACCTCAATTATCAGCACTTCCACCTTTGGGTCGACCGTACGCTCGTAAATCCGAACAAATGCATCGATCCGGCAATATCCTCTGACACCCAAAATGCGTGCTGTTTCTTCTAAAACTGCCTTGACCTGCACACTGATACGATCGCGTTCCTGCGGATCGGTCGAAAAACGTGCGGGCGTGATGTTTTGTCCCTCCCCGGCCAAAAATTTCTCTTCCAAACTCAAAATACCTTTGCCGGCCAGGCTTTCGCTTGGTTCAAATACTTCATATGTTCGCTCACCCTTATCTCCGGTATGTATTAGCATGCCGCCGGTTACCTCCAGTAATCGATCGGCATCGCCTTGTACTATACATTCTTCTATTAAGATGCGATCGCGGGTCTGCACGGAACCGGAATTGAGTTCGGGCTTACTCATTGAATTTACATCCTGAAGATTCGTTTCTCGACGATCCGTGTCCTGTAGATCCGTAGCAGCTAATTTACCCCCCGCCGAAAAGGATTGAGAGAAAGGGGTTGCCAAATGAGTCGACAGATAAGAAGTGAGTTCATTTTGACTATCAATCCGCACCACACCCGAAGAACAGCCGTCATCGATTGGCTTAGCGATGAGGGGCAGGGGTATGGAACGAATGATGGAAGCGGCAAGCGCCTCGTATCCCCCTTCGGTTTGCACGTCATTGGAATCGATCAAGCGCGCGTCCGCTACCTGAAGTCCGTGCGCATCGAGCATTCGATTGGTCCGGAACTTGTCGATCGTTAGCCCAGATGACTCTGGTCCCGACCCGTTGTAGGTAAGCCCCACCGCTTCCAAGGCCTTTTGCAGGGTGCCGTCTTCTCCCGGACGACCATGGAGTGCGATGAAAACCTGCCCAACCATTTCTGCCAGTTCGGCTATCGTGATTTCTCTCGGTGCAACCACCCGACGGCACCCAAGAAGCTCAGTGATTTTGGTGCACCGAGCCCGCGTTTCGAGTACCACTGTGTGTTCACTATACTGATTTAACTTACCTGCAATATCATCGGCATGGTCTTTCAGGTGCAGGTTTATGGGGATTTCATAGAGGCGAAAATGGGCGTCGTTACCCGTCAGGAACAAACTGATGGGTTCGAAGTCACCGGATGAACTCAGTTTTTCGTATACATTCCTTCCCGACTCCACAGATATGTGGCGTTCAGAGGAACTGCCACCCATGATGACTGCTATGGGCTTCCTCGCTCCCACCCTGCTTTGGGCCGAATGAAGAAGGCGTTGCATTCGTATAAATGCCGGTTCCGTTTTCCCGATTGTAGATAGGTGATTGTCGGATTTTTCCGGTGACATTGTTTGTATTTCCCAAGGCTCCGCAAACCGCCGCAAGGAGGTGATGGCGATGTAGGTCAGAAACTGACTGGGGTTCATTCCCACCTCCGCAGCCTGGTGGAAGAAGAATGATGAGGGCATCATACCCGATGTGGTGTTCGGGTCGTTGAGGTAAACGATGCCATCGGAATTGATAAAACCATCAATACGGGCATAAATCTGGAAGCCGAGCAAGGTATAAAGTTCTTCGCAGGACTGTTGAATCTGCCGTATTTTGGCATCTGGAAGATCAATCGGGGTGGTTTTGCGCGCTTGGCCTGGCAGGTATTTGGCCCGGTAATCGTAGATGAGCGATGATTTACGAATGCCAGTGGGGGGCAATGCGATGGGTTCGCCGGTATCGGACTCGATAACAATGCAGGAAAACTCATCGCCTGATAAAAAGGACTCACCCAGCACCACCATTTCCGAGTCGAGCGAATCGAAATAGATGCAATCCGAACTTTTTTCGAAATTTTTGCTGAGCCAATCCACTAATTCCGGGGCATTGTAGAGGATTAAACCATCACTGCCGCGTGCCGGTAGCCCGATGCCGCTTTTTGGGTCTGACCATTCCTCTGCCAGTTGTATTCTTTGCAGTTCAGGCAACGTTAACCAGTCTTCGCTTTGAACGACACAACGAAACAATGCTCTGTCGATGGCGGTCATAAATGCATCCGAATCGCTGCTGCTCAGGATGGTCATCCCAATGGAACTCCCCTGATTGGCGGGCTTGATCACCATGGGAAAGCCCAGTGCATCACTCCACTCCTTAAAGATGCGTTGCCTCACATCGTCACCACAACAGAACCAGGATTGCCGATCGATGGAACGGAATTCCGGAACGGGTAATCCCATTTGCTTCATCATTCTGCGCTGTGCGAGCTTGTTCATACCGATCGCCGAGGCTCCTATTCCCGAACCTGTATAGGGTATACCATGGTATTCCAAGAGACCCTGAATGCGCCCATCTTCCCCATTTTTGCCATGGAGGGCCAGGAATGCCAAATCGACCAGTTCGCGAATTTCATCCCAGCGGATGGGTTTGCCTAATTGGGAGCGCCATTCTGCGGCTTTCTGTGGGTCATGCGGTCCTAACTGTTCGGCGTAAAAGGTATGTGTGCCTCCTTGTGCGTTGTCGGGATAGTAGCGGGTATCCGGATAAAAATCGCGAATAGAGCCTTTGTATAGCCATTTCCAATCGATCCATACGGGCTCACCAAACGAATCAATGAAAATGGGAATCGCTTCAAAGAGGGATTTGTCGAGGTTATCCATCACCGTTCGTCCACCAGCAAACGAAACCTCACGTTCACGGCTGTTGCCCCCCATAAATACGCCGACCCGAATCCGTTCGGCGGCCGCTTCAGGCGTAGGGTTAGTCAAGGTGCAAATGGGCTTTGCGCAGGAGCAATGTCTCCTGCGATTCACGTCGGTCTGGATCGGGTACGCAGCAGTCGACCGGACAAACAGCAGCGCATTGGGGTACTTCATGGAATCCCACGCATTCCGTGCATTTGTCGGGAACTATATAGTATATATCGTCGGAAATCGGCGCTTTGCGCTCATCGGCCTCATGAGATTGTCCTATGCTGTCGGTGAATCTGCCCCGAACCCCAGTTCCGTCGGCATATGACCAATCAACCCCACCTTCGTAGATGGCGTTGTTGGGGCATTCCGGCTCACAGGCTCCGCAGTTGATGCACTCATTGGTTATGATTATGGCCATCCGGTGTTTGTGTATTTAGCGGTGCAAAATTCGTGGTCAATCCGCTTCAATCAGCCTTTGTCGAACAAAAATGACGCTATTTTATGAAAGCAGATGTCGATTGGCTAGTTTTGGCCCAATATTTAGCGTTCATCTCCTTGAAACCCTATCCCATTCTATTGTGCGCCCGAGAGGCCTTGAATCAGGCGGGCAATCCGGATGTGAGGGACGCACTCTATTCACGGGCTACTTCCCCAAATCCCTGGTTTACTTTCGACGAAATTGAGCGTGCACGCATAGGTTGGATTAATGCACTGAAGGAAGAATCGTTGAACCGATGGATTGGGGATGTGTGTGCGGCTCAGAATCCGCGGAGGGTGGGGCTGGTTCTGGCCGGCAATATTCCGTGGGTCGGGTTGCATGATGTGCTGGCCACTTTGGTGACGGGTCACAAGGCCCTCGTGAAATTGTCGAGCGATGATCTGGTACTCATGGCCTATGTTTTGGATGCCCTTAAAGCATCGGGACTTCTACGCGAAGGACAGCTCGAAGTGGTGGAACGGCTAACAGCCCCGGAGGCTGTTGTGGCCACAGGGAGCAACAACAGCAGCCGGTATTTTCTACACTATTTTTCCCACATCCCGCATTTGATCCGCAAAAGTCGTACTTCGGTTGCCTACATCGGAAAAAACAGCAGCGAAGATGACATTCACAGGCTCGCAGATGATCTGTTCTCATACTACGGACTCGGATGCCGGAATGTGCGGCATCTCATGCTGGAAGAGGGACTACCTGTCGAACCCCTGCTCGAAATTTGGCGGGAACGGGCCTGCAACTGTATGATGCATGCACGTTATGCAAATAATTTTGATTACCAATTAGCATTGCATATGATGAACCGGGTGCCCCATCACTTTGTGCCGGGACTCATTCTTCGTCGCGACGATGCCCTGTTCTGTGCCTTGAGTGTCGTAACCTGGCAGTATTATGCTGATCGATCGTCGGCAGTCGCCAAACTCGCATCGATGCGCGATCAATGGCAGTGCACCGTGGGGCCAATCGATTTGATGGATGGCGTGGTATCGTATGGCAAAAGTCAGAGCCCCGAACTGTGGGACTATGCAGACGGGGTCAGTACCCTCAAATTTTTACAATCGGTGGGCACAACAGGCTAAGATCTATTATGACCATGAAGAGCTTTAGCTAGGGATTGGATAGCAATTCCGACAAAGTTTCCACAACATAATCCACTTCTTCTTCAGTGTTTTGGTAACCCAGTGAAAAACGAACATGGTGGCGCCCGGTATCGGCACCGATGCCTTGCAGCACATGGCTGCCAACCTGACTTCCCGATGAGCAGGCACTCCCACCAGAAGCGCAAATGCCGTGGATATCGAGATTAAACAACAGCATCTCCCCATTGGGGTGCAATGGAAAAGAAACGTTGACCACGGTGTAAAGCGAGTGACCCTCCACATCCCCATTAAAGTATACCCCTGCAATTCGTTCACGGAGTTGACCAATAAGACGCTCCCGAAGACCCCGGATGTGTACTTCCTTTTCTTTCATATGAGCGTAGGCCAGTTCAAGTGCACGGGTCATGCCCACTATGGAATGCAGATTTTCGGTGCCACCCCTCTGCTGCCGTTCCTGGCCGCCACCGTGGATGAAAGGCTCGGGCTGTAAGCCAGCTTTTAGGTAGAGGAATCCTACACCTTTTGGACCATTGAATTTATGAGCCGAAGCGCTGAGCAAATCAACCGGTAACACTTGCAGGTTAAATGGGAAGTACCCCACGGTTTGAACAGCATCTGTGTGAAAGAGAGCGCCGTTCTTCCGACAAAGACTGCCCACATCCTGAAGATCAATCATATTTCCAATCTCGTTGTTGCCGTGCATGAGGCTTACCAGGGCGCTTGGAGATACCGACAACAACTCACTGAGGTGACCGGGGTCGATGTGGCCATTGTGCATCAACCTAACCCAAGAAAGGGGAATTCCCCTACGTGTTCCTAAGTATTCGAGGGTATGGGTGATGGCGTGGTGTTCGATTGGACTGCTGATGAGGTGGCTAACCTCACCACGATCGATGAGACCCGATAAAGCTGTATTGTCGCTTTCCGTTCCCCCGGAGGTGAAAAAAATTTCTGAAGGGGCACAGCCCATAAGCTGTGCGATGCTGCGGCGCGATTTTTCCAATAGGGCCTTCGCAGTTCGCCCGGAAGCATGGATGGAGGAGGGATTGCCATGGGTATTACGCATGTGTTCGAGCATGGCCTCCACCACTTCAGGGTGTAGAGGAGTCGTCGCTGCATTGTCGAAATAAACCGAGCGGGTCATGCGAGCAGTTTTTCGATGTTCTTAATCATATCGAGAGCGAGCGTGTCGGCGCGTCCGACGTGGGGACTTTCGGCATAGATCCGGACGATGGGTTCTGTGTTGGATCGCCTGAAATGGATCCATTCGCGCTCCTCTTCAAAATCGATCCGCAGACCGTCTTCGTGATTGAGTTTTTGGTGTGCAAACTGTTCGGCTAGTCGATCGAATAATTGACTGGTATCGGCATGAACCGGAAGTGCCATTTTGTTTTTACTCATGTGGTAGGCGGGGTACGACGCTCTGAGTTCAGACATCGTTCCCCCCCGCCTCGCTAAATGACTTAAGAATAAAGCAATTCCGAGGAGCGCATCGCGACCTGAATGCAGCCTGGGGTAAATGACACCACCATTCCCCTCCCCTCCAATAACAGCACCCACACTGGCCATTTTTTCTACTACATTGACTTCCCCAACAGCGCTGGCGTAATATGCCCGGCCGTGGCGTTTGGCAACATCCCGTAATGCACGGGTTGAGCTGAGGTTGGAGACGGCATGACCATTTTCATGCATCAATACATAATCTGCTACAGCCACCAGGGTATATTCTTCTCCGAAAAAGCTGCCATCTTCCGACACGAGCGCCAGGCGGTCCACATCGGGGTCGACCACTATGCCTAGATCGGCGGCGGATTCGCGGACAAACCGGGCGATGTCGCCGAGGTGTTCAGGCAGAGGTTCGGGGTTGTGTGGAAAACACCCGTTTGGCTCGCAATGCACCGTGTGTATGTGCTCAACGCCCAACGCACGTAGCAGTTCTGGTACTGCCGTTCCACCCGTTGAGTTTACCGCGTCGACCGCTACCCGGAATTTCCGGGCTCTAATGGCCTGAACGTCAACGAGCGGCAGCTCCAGGATCATCCTGATGTGTTCCGCTATGGCTTGCTCGTAACGTCGGCATTGTCCCAGTTGGCCGACCCTCGCATATTGGAAGTTAACCTGTTCCGCCAGTTTCATGACGGATTCGCCTTGTGTGCCCGATAAAAACTGACCCCTGTGGTCGAGCATTTTAAGTGCATTCCATTCGGCCGGGTTGTGTGATGCGGTTAGAATGAGGCCGCCCGCTGCCTGTAGATGGGACACCATCATTTCAACTGTAGGGGTGGTCGACAGGCCGAGGTCGATCACATCGATTCCCAGGCTCATGAGAGTGCCGGTAACCAAACGATTCACCATATCACCTGATGTGCGCGCGTCGCGGCCCACTACCACAATTTTCCCCTTTTTTTGTTCCAGTAACCAGATTCCATAGGCCGATGTGAAGCGTACAATGGCTAGGGGACTTAATCCATCGTCTGTTGCGCCTCCAATAGTTCCCCTAACTCCTGATATAGATGCAATTAATGTCATAGTATTAAATAATCAATACAAAATTTCGCTCAAAAATAATCAAGAGCCTAGTTTGTAGGTAATCAAATGTAGCGTTTAAAGATGTTATGGAATGAAAAATCCCTCAAACACAAAAACGGCCGGCCCTATGAGCTGAACGGAGCTTATGCTATTATTGGTCATTGAAAAAAATACTTGCAATTCGCCACCCAGTGTCTCTACGCAAATGCTATAATCTCTGGCCGACTCTTTTTTCTCAGGATAGATAGATGCGTACCAGGCAGCGGAGGCCGTAACTCCTGTGCCGCAGGCCATGGTTTCCCGTTCCACTCCACGCTCAAAGGTTCGGATTTTGAGACAGCTCTGTTCCACAACCTCTATGAAATTTACATTGGTGCCACCCGGTGCGAATTGAGCATGGGAACGCCAGATTCTTCCCTCCCCCTCCACATCAACCTCACGGGTGTCATGAACGTGTATCAAAAAATGTGGGGATCCGTTGTTCACAAACCAGCCGTGGAGTGACTTTTCCGGTACAGGAAAATCAAGCAGCGATACCGCGATACTATTTCCCTCACATTGTGCGGTGTGTATGCCGTCGTGTGCTTCAAATCGGAAAAGTCCATCGGCATCGGGTTTTATGCCCAGATCATGAGCGCATCGAACTGCACAACGTGACCCATTGCCGCACAAGCTACCAAGCCGCCCATCCGCGTTGTAGTAGTCCATTCGAAACGCAAACCGCTGAGACGGCATTAATACAATTAGTCCGTCGGCCCCCACCCCGGTGTGCCAAGTGCAGATTTCTCTGATTTTTTGCTCGTTGAGCCAATCGGATATTTCGGATTCAGAAGCTTCCCGGGTCCGGTCTATGATGATGAAATCGTTGCCACAGCCGTGGTATTTGTAGAATTTATGGGGTTCTTCAGTCATGAGTTTTATGACATTTTTTCAGTGTTCAACGTCTGTCGGGTCATTTTGTCGGAGCAATTTGATTTTTAGTCCCAGAATGACATGCGGAACGAATATAAGTTGGGTTGGATGTAAGTAGGGTGAATTCGGCCTCATATTTGAATGCTGATGAACTCTTTGCGCACATATATGTTTGAAAATTGTATTCAAATTACAATGCAATAAAATCAGAAATATGACATTCATACCCACGTAAATATTTGCATATGAAAAAATGGTTTTTGCTTTTCGCGCTTGTTATCCTTGGTTCGGTAGGAGGTGCTGTCGTAACGATCTGGTTCATGCCCCGCGCAACCATGGGCTTTTCTAGTGATCGGGCCCCAATTCAATTGGCCAGTTTTCCTGAACACATCATGGAGCATCCAAATTTTGTGGCGGCTTCTGCCTTGGCTACCCCGGCAGTGGTACACATTATGACCAAGCAGGGTGGTGTGGCCGGGGTCATCGATGAGGAGGTGATGGATCCGTTTCGTGACTTTTTTGGCCGTGGATTTCAAATTCCCCGTGGCCCCCAGCAGGGGTCGGGTTCCGGGGTCATCCTATCGGCAGATGGTTATATCGTCACCAACCACCATGTGGTGAAGGGGGCAGACGAAATCGAGGTGGTGCTCAACGACAAGCGTAGTTTCAATGCGACTGTAGTTGGTTCCGATCAGAACACGGACATTGCCGTGTTGAAGATTGAGGCGTCGGAACTCAATACCTTGTCTTTCGGCAATAGTGATGGTTTGCAGGTGGGCGAATGGGTATTGGCTGTGGGCAATCCGTTTAATCTGAGTTCAACCGTTACTGCGGGCATTGTGTCGGCAAAGGGTCGTAATATCAATATTTTGGGGGGTGGATCCAGTATAGAAGCGTTTATTCAGACCGATGCTGCGGTGAATCCGGGCAACAGTGGCGGCGCGTTGGTGAATGTGAAAGGAGAACTAATGGGGATTAACACGGCGATTGCAAGCCAAACCGGGAGTTATGAGGGTTATTCATTCGCAATTCCGGCCAATATAGCAGCGAAAGTGGTGGAAGACCTTAAAAAATACGGGACCGTACAACGCGGTTACCTTGGGGTTCAGATTCAGGATGTGGATGCGGCATTAGTGTCGCGCGAAAACCTAAAGGTCAATTCGGGGGCCTATGTAGCCGAACATATGGAGAACAGTGCTGCCAAGGAGGCAGGTATCCGAAAGGGGGACGTGATCGTGGAGATCGATGAGGTGCGTGTAACCGCTACGCCACTTTTGATGGAAGCGGTAAGCCGTAAGCGCCCGGGTGAAAGTGTTCGCGTTCTGGTGGATCGGCAAGGGGAACGTAAAACATTTACCATTGTGTTGCGCAATGCTGAAGGTACCACAGGATTGGTGAAAGCAGTATCTGAGCAGGTATCGGTGTCAGCCTTAGGAGCCACATTTGAAAGTGCGTCACGCAAGGAGTTAGAGAGCCTAAAAATCGAAAATGGGGTTAAAGTCAAGTCGCTTTCATCAGGCAAGCTTTCGCAAGCAGGTATTCGGGCAGGCTTTATCATCACGCGGGTAGACAAATCCCCTGTGGGTAGTCCCGCTGAACTTTCCCGTCTTTTGAGCCAATCACGAGATGGAGTGTTGCTCGAGGGCTACTACCCCAACGGCACTAAAGCTTATTACGGGGTCGGGATGTAAGGTTTTCTGCCATTAGGTTTGGATCATATTTCGATTTTGAAGAAATGATTTTTGATCTTTTTCCTTTGTGAAGGGTATTTTTTAATTGTGATGCTTGATTGTCACGCTGTCAAGAATCGCGACACATAGATGCGTATTTCAAATACGCAAGATCTATGGTTTGTCGCGCAATTGTATCATCACTTTGCTGTGAATCGGCCTATGAAAAACAGGTGTTTCTCAACTCCGCTGTGGTTTGGGTGTTAACACATAGGTGCGTATCTTACTTTCGCTATGGTTATGATATTTCCGCAGATCTCAGTGCTACGACAAATCTTCAACACTTTTGCCTTTGTATTTGCTCTTTGTACACATCTACAGGCTCAAAACACCCCGTTTCTTCCCTGTGGCTCCGGTCCGGTACCTGCGCAGAATCTACAATGGATTGAGCAGATGCGGCAAGCGGGACTCATCAACAGTGAGCAACCTGAATCGCCTGAACCGGTTTATCACCTGCCTTTAAGCATACACCTTTTGAGCCGCGACGATGGGGGCGGCACCATGGATCTGGCGGTGTTGCTCCAAACCTTGTGTGAACTCAACGACAAGTTCCGGCCATCCGGCCTGCAGTTCTATCTGAAGGGCAACGTCAACTACATTTTTAGCACGTATTATTACAATTTGCCCGATTATCCCAGTTCCTTTGCGCTCAACGACCAATACAACGTAGCGCGAAGCATCAATGTGTATTTTGTGAACCTGGGCGTAATGGGATTGTGTGGATTTGCCAATTATCCCAATACCGGAATGCCCAACGACCCGTTGCGACAAGGGGCCGTGTATTTGGGCATCAGTTGTGCGGGAATCGGAAATACAATCTTGGCGCATGAATTAGGACATTTTCTGAATTTGCCACATCCCTTCGAAGAAACGTCTGCGCAACCGTCAGCAATTTGGGCGGAACGGGTCACTCGAAATCCTCAGGAGCCCCCACCTCGCTATTCGGCCAACTGTGCTATGGCTGGTGACCGATTTTGCGACACCCGTGCCGATTACCGCGACGCGCGTTGGAATTGTCCGTCTCAGCCCACGGCTACCGACATCAACGGTGACCTGTTTAATCCCGACGAAACGCTCTATATGAGTTACTCCTACGACCTCTGCGCCAATCGGTTTTCGGGAGAACAGGGTCAGGCCATGCGCGCGACCGTATCGGGCCCCTCCCCCTCTCGGGGCTATCTGATGACACCACCTATGTTGCCCTTCGACACTCTCGTAGGAACGACTCAGGTGGTCTACCCAGCTGATAGCAGTTCCGGGCACCCGGTGAATTGGTTGCACATACGGTGGCGCAGAGTGTATGGGGCCGAAAAATATGCCGTTAGGGTGCGGCGGCCTACGGGCACCATCGCAGAGTGGATGGTTGATGGTGGCGATACCTCGTTTTTATATACGGGTTCTCAACTACGTCCCTTATTCACCTACCGCATTTCGGTAAAACCCATAAACCACGGATGGTTCTGTTCTGCTTATAGTCCCGACATAGTGGTCACCCTCGGTGACTCCTTTTTGCCGTGCCCGGTCAACGGAATCCCTTCTTTGCACCCCGCCACTGTTCGAGCCGACAGCTCGGCATTGTTGAGGGCCAATCCGGCAGTAACTGGTCACAACATACTGTGGCGCGCTCCCGGACCCGGCACGGCTTTCATCAACCAGGGATCGCGCTACATCGCACCCGGTGCTTCCCGATCCCTCACTTACACGGTGCATGAAGCGGCCGATGCATACGTTTTTAATCTGAGTCCGGGTCCTTACCTACCCGATTCACCGGCTTATCCCGGAATATTCTCCTCATTACCCATACAGGGGATTGACTATTATACCCGGATTTCCCGTGTGATCCGGTGGGACTGGGCCAGCATCCGCAGTCAGGGTGCCGCATCAGGAACGCTGCAGATTTGGCGTGCACAACCTACTGGTCAAACATACACCCTGGCCGCACAAAGGACTTGGCAGATCAGTGGGTCGGGTGAACACCAAATTCCCATAGCCCTCCTGCTGGATTCCGGTGTCTACCGCATTCGTTTCATGACTAATCCCGGTAGTGCCGCGTTGTGGATGAGCCAGAGTGGAACGCGCTTCCCTTACTCCATGCAGGACGATTGGATCATCGACAGCACCAATGTACCCAGTTCAGCGGGTGGCTGGGAAATAGGTGGAATATACCATTGGCGTTTTATGGCTTTTTGTATTGGCCCTCCGGCAATCGTACACCAAAACGTTTTGCCGAATCGACTAATTATGGATGAGCCAACCGCAAGCTGTATAGGGGACAGTTTTTCAATTCCCGTACGTTTCGATTTGGATGGCAGCCTGGTTCAATTTGGATTCGAGTTTATGTTCGACAGCATGAAGGTTCAGTTTTTGGGTGCACATATGACCCACCCTTCCCTCCTGGGCATACCGCTTCTGGTTCAGTCTGTTGGCAATGGAAGGCGGCAGATCAGCGGTCAGTTACCGTCATCGGTCGGATGGACGGGAATTTCCACTCTTCTTCAACTTGGTTTGCGTCGGTTTGCCTCAGGAGATGCCGCCATCAATTGGGTGCCATCCGCCTGTGTGGTGACAACGCCATCCGGTATAGCCCAGTCATTTTTATACCGGGGCGCTGTTTGTCGCGACAGCCAGTGCGCTGCCCTTGCAGGACAAATCACTTATTTCAATCAGAATCAATCGCCCCTAACGGGCTGGTATGTTCAGGGCATATCGTCGGGGAGCGCGCAATGGACTGCCACCACCACCAACAACGGTTTCTTTCAAACACCGATGCCTGTTGCTCAAACCTATCAGTTGGGGTTGACTTCCCCAATACCCTGGGGCGGCGTGAATGCTACCGATGCTCTATGGGTGTTGCGGTACTTTGGTTCACTAATTTCACTCGACCCCTTGACGATTTTGGCTGCGGATGTCAATTTATCCAATCAGGTGAATGCGACCGATGCCCTGCACATATCTCAACGATTTTCAGGTCATAGATCAGGGTTTCTTCGCCCCGACTGGGTCTGGGAACCGCAAACTTTGAATCTAACCACCGCAAATCCACCGTCACCTTTAATATTACGTGTTTTGGCTACTGGTGATGTAAATGGTAGTTATATCATTCCACCCCCATGATTCCATTTCCATTAGGTGTTCAGTCCAATGACAGTATTGAAGGGCGAAATGAGCCATCCTTGATGGGTGGCTCTCTCTTTTGTTTGATATGTCTGTTAAACTTACCTATTTAGGTTTGCAGCCACAAGAAGTTGGCGATTTTTACCGCACATTTTATTCGGAGAACCAAACCTGACAAACCACAAATATGTCTTCAGAGCAGTAAACCGACAATTTCCTGTAGCTGCTTTTAATGGCTGGCTTATTCTTTAATAACTTTGAATGTCTGCTTTGTATTTTCTCCCACACGGAACATATAAATGCCTCTTGATAAATCGCCCAATTCAATGCAGGTGCTTTCTGTATTTATTTTGCCAGATAAAATAACTTTTCCTGTATTATCATAAATGTGATAAGGTTGTCCAAAAAATTTTGCATCTGCTTGAACATTTATTATTCTTTGCGCAGGGTTTGGGAAAAGGTTCACAGGTCTGGTATCATCGGTAATATCACCTGTTGTTGTTTTCACGGGGTAGAAGTTGTTGGAGCAAACAGTGCATCCACCCTGAGCAATAACACAAACTGAATATGATCCGTTGGTTGTAATAGTATGCAATTGTGTTGTTGCTCCATTGATAGGATTGCCGTTGAGATACCATTGATAGGAAGCAAACGAGGGGGAGCAAGTTAGCACATTTCCATTTTGAGAAATTGTAGGTTGAAAGTAATTCACCA
>Ga0194120_10000604_pt1 | contig 67912 bp, 67 predicted proteins | sample TA2MahCa65mmetaG_FD_148642 | JGI IMG/M metagenome (GOLD analysis project Ga0194120, IMG submission 148642) | Freshwater microbial communities from Lake Tanganyika, Tanzania - TA2015019 Mahale Deep Cast 65m | ecosystem: Environmental > Aquatic > Freshwater > Lake | place: Tanzania: Lake... | reverse complement strand
GATTAGCAGCCGGGCGCAGAAACGACAAAGCCCGCCGAAGCGGGCTTGTTGCCGTATTGGTGCGGCTGACTTTTACTCGGCGGCGGGCGCTTCGGCAGCCGGCTCCGGGCGATCCAGCAGCTCGACCAGGGCCATCGGGGCATTGTCGCCCTGGCGGAAACCGAACTTGAGGATACGCAGGTAGCCGCCGTTGCGGTTGGCGTAGCGCGGGCCCAGCTCGTCGAACAGCTTCACCACCATGTCGCGGTCGCGCAGGCGGTTGAAGGCCAGGCGGCGGTTGGCGAGCGAGGGCTTCTTGCCCAGCGTGATCATCGGCTCGACGACGCGGCGCAGTTCCTTCGCCTTCGGCAGCGTGGTCTTGATGGTCTCGTGGCGCAGCAGCGAGTTGGTCATGTTGCGCAGCATCGCCAGGCGATGGCTGCTGGTGCGGTTCAGTTTGCGGAGGCCGTGACGGTGGCGCATGGGATACCTCTTGTTCTATCCGCTGCCGCTTAGGACAGCTTCTCCAGGCCCATCGGGGGCCAGTTTTCCAGTTTCATGCCAAGGGTGAGGCCGCGCGAGGCGAGCACTTCCTTGATCTCGTTGAGCGACTTGCGACCGAGGTTCGGCGTCTTGAGCAACTCGGTTTCGGTGCGCTGGATCAGGTCGCCAATGTAGTAGATGTTCTCGGCCTTGAGGCAGTTGGCGGAGCGCACCGTCAGCTCGAGGTCGTCCACCGGGCGCAGCAGGATCGGGTCGACCTGGGTCGGGCGCGGCGCCTCGACGGCGACCGGCGTGCCCTCGAGGTCGGCGAAGACGGAGAGCTGCTCCATCAGCACGCGCGCGGCGTAGCGGATGGCCTCTTCCGGCTCGATGGCGCCATTGGTCTCGATGTCCATGATCAGCTTGTCGAGGTCGGTGCGCTGCTCGACGCGGGCGGACTCGACCGTGTAGGCGACGCGGCGCACCGGGCTGAACGAGGCATCGATCATGATGCGGCCGATGCCCTTGGTCTCGCTGCTGGCGTGGCGGGTGTTGGCCGGCTCGTAGCCGCGGCCGCTCTCGACCTTGATCTGCATCTCCAGCTTGCCGCCGGGGGCGACGTGGGCGATGACATGGTCCGGATTGATGATCTCGATGTCGTGGCCGGCTTCGATGTCGCCGGCGGTGACGACGCCCTCGCCCATCTTGGACAGGGTCAGGACCGCCTCGCCGCGGCTGTGCATCTTGAGCACGACGCCCTTCAGGTTGAGCATGAGGTCGACGACATCCTCGCGCACGCCGTCCAGCGTCGAGTACTCGTGCAGCACGCCCTCGATGTTCACCTCGGTCGGCGCGGCGCCGGGCATCGAGGAGAGCAGGATGCGGCGCAGGGCGTTGCCGAGCGTGTGGCCATAGCCGCGCTCGAACGGTTCCATGACGACGCGGGCATGCACCGGGGACAGGTTCTGCACATCGATGATGCGCGGTTTCAGGAGCGAAGTCGCTTGCATCTGGATCCCTTCAGGTTCGTTGCGTCAGCGAGACGTCGGATTAGCGCGAATACAATTCGACGACCAGGCTTTCGTTGATCGTCGCCGGCAGATCGGTGCGCGCCGGATAGGCCTTGAACACGCCCTTGCCGGCCTTGGCGTCGACCTCGATCCACTCGGGGAAACCGCGCGACTCGGCGGCATCGAGGGCGGCCTTCACGCGCAGGTGGCCGCGCGCCTTCTCCGCCAGCTCGACGGTGTCGCCCGGGCGAAGGTCGAAGGAGGGGATGTTCACGCGCTTGCCGTTGACCAGCACGCCGTTGTGGCGCACCAGCTGGCGCGCTTCCGCGCGCGAGGCGCCGAAGCCCATGCGGTAGGCAACGGTATCGAGGCGGCTTTCCAGCAACTGCAGCAGGTTCTCGCCGGTCTGGCCCTTGCGGCGGTCGGCCTCCGCATAGACTTTGCGGAACTGTCGCTCGAGCACGCCGTAGGTGCGGCGGATCTTCTGCTTCTCGCGCAGCTGCACGCCGTAGCCGGACAGGCGCTGTCCGGACTTCTGGCCGTGCTGGCCGGGCGCATACGAGCGGCGCTCGACGGCGCACTTGTCGGTAAAGCACTTCTCGCCTTTCAGGAAGAGCTTTTCGCCTTCCCTGCGGCACTGGCGGCATTTGGCATCTAGGTTGCGGGCCACGGTTCTACTCCTGACGTTCTGCGGCTCTCAGACGCGGCGCTTTTTGGGCGGGCGGCAGCCGTTGTGGGGAATCGGCGTGATGTCGGTGATGCTGGTGATCTTCATGCCGATGGCGTTGAGCGCACGCACCGCGGATTCGCGGCCGGGGCCGGGGCCCTTGATGCGCACTTCGAGGTTCTTCACGCCGCACTCCTGGGCGGCCTTGCCGGCCTGCTCGGCGGCGACCTGGGCGGCAAAGGGCGTGCTCTTGCGCGAGCCCTTGAAGCCGGCGCCGCCGGAAGTTGCCCAGGACAGGGCATTGCCCTGCCGGTCGGTGATCGTGATGATCGTGTTGTTGAAGGAGGCGTGAACGTGCGCGATGCCTTCTGCAACGTTCTTCTTGACCTTCTTGCGCGCCTTGGTGGTGGCGGTTTTGGTGACCATTTATCTGTCCTTACTTCGTGACGCGAATCGCCTTGCGCGGCCCCTTGCGGGTGCGGGCGTTGGTGCGGGTGCGCTGGCCGCGGCAGGGCAGGCCCTTGCGATGGCGCACGCCGCGGTAGGCGCCAAGGTCCATCAGGCGCTTGATGCTCATCGTCACCTCGCGGCGCAGATCGCCCTCGATGGTGAACTTGCCGACTTCCTCGCGCAGCTTGTCCATCTGCGAATCGGTCAGGTCCTTGATCTTGGCCGAATGCGCGATGCCAGCGGCATCGCAGATCTTCCGTGCGCGCGTGCGGCCGACGCCGTAGATCGCGGTCAGCGCGATGGCGGCATGTTGGTGGTTGGGAATGTTTACCCCTGCAATCCGGGCCATAGTCGACCTTTCGTCACCCCAAAAAAGCGAAACCGTTAATTATATCCAAGCTGCCCTGCCCGATCAACCTTGACGCTGCTTGTGGCGCGGGTCCTTGCAGATGATGCGGACCACACCCTTGCGGCGGATGACCTTGCAGTTGCGGCACAGCTTCTTGACCGATGCGAGAACTTTCATTTCTTTCTCCCGTAATGCTCTGTTACTTGGCGCGGAAGGTGATGCGGCCCTTGGTCAAATCGTAGGGCGTCATCTGCACCGTCACCTTGTCTCCGGGCAGGATGCGGATGTAATGCATGCGCATCTTGCCGGAGATGAATCCATGGATCACGTGGCCGTTCTCCAGCTTGACCTTGAACGTCGCGTTGGGCAGGTTTTCCAGCACCTCGCCCTGCAGTTCGATGACGTCTTCCTTGGCCATGTGTCCTATCTGCCGGGGAACCCCGCCCCCTTGAAATTCGCCTTCTTCAGCAGGCTCTCATACTGGTGCGACATGATGTAGGCCTGCACCTGCGACATGAAATCCATGGTCACCACCACGATGATGAGCAGGCTGGTGCCACCGAAATAGAACGGCACGTTCCATTTCAGGATGAGGAATTCCGGCAGCAGGCAGACGAGCGTCACGTAGATCGCGCCGACCAGCGTCAGTCGCATCAGGATCTTGTCGATGTAGCGCGCGGTCTGATCGCCCGGGCGGATGCCCGGCACGAAGGCGCCGCTCTTCTTCAGGTTGTCCGCCGTCTCCTTGGAGTTGAAGACCAGCGCCGTATAGAAGAAGCAGAAGAACACGATCGCGGCAGCGTACAGCATGACGTAAATCGGCTGGCCCGGCGAAAGCGTGGCGGCGATGTCCTTCAGCCAGAACATGCCCTCGCCCGCGCCGAACCAACTGGCCACGGTGGCGGGGAACAGGATGATCGACGAGGCGAAGATCGGCGGGATGACGCCCGCCATGTTCAGCTTCAGTGGCAGGTGCGAGCTCTGGCCGCCGTAGATCTTGTTGCCGACCTGGCGCTTGGCGTAGTTCACCAGGATCTTGCGCTGACCGCGCTCGACGAAGACGACAAAGCCGGTCACCAGGAACACCAGGGCGATGATGAAGATCGCCGTCAGGGCATGCATGGCGCCGGTGCGCACCAGTTCGAGCAGGCCGCCGATTGCGGTAGGCAAGCCGGCGACAATGCCGGCGAAAATGATGATGGAGATGCCGTTGCCCAGGCCGCGCTCGGTGATCTGCTCGCCCAGCCACATGAGGAACATGGTGCCGGTCACCAGCGTGGTCACGCAGGTTATACGGAACATGAGGCCCGGGTCGATCACCAGTCCCTGCTGCGATTCCAGGGCGATGGCGATGCCCAATCCCTGCACCAGGGCCAGACCCAGCGTGCCGTAGCGGGTGTACTGGGTGATCTTGCGCCGACCGGCCTCGCCCTCCTTCTTCAGCGCTTCCAGCGAAGGCAGCGCCACCGTCATCAGCTGCATGATGATGGAGGCGGAGATGTAGGGCATGATGCCCAGCGCAAAGAGGGTGAAACGCGACAGCGCGCCGCCCGAGAACAGGTTGAAGATGCCGAGAATGCCGCCCTGCTGCCCCTGGAACAGTTCGGCCAAGCGCACCGGGTCGATGCCCGGCACGGGAATGTGCGCGCCGACGCGATAGACGATCAGCGCGCCGAGCAGGAACATCAGCCGGCGCTTGAGGTCGCCGAACTTGCCTGTCTTGCCGAGGGCTGCGGTTTCGTTGGCCAAGGCGGTTCCCGCTTACTCCGACGCCACGCTGCCGCCGGCGGCCTCGATCGCCGCCTTGGCGCCCTTGGTGGCGCCGACGCCCTTGAGGGCAACTTTCTTGCTGAGCTTGCCCGAGAGGATGACCTTGGCGGACAGCGCGTCGCCAGGCACCACGCCGGCCTGCTTGAGCACCATCAGGTCGACTTCGCCAACCGGGAGTCTCTCAAGATCGGACAGGCGCACCTCGACGTTGCGCGAACGCGTGAGCGAGGTGAAGCCGCGCTTGGGCAGGCGGCGCTGCAGCGGCATCTGGCCGCCTTCGAAGCCGGTCTTGTGGAAACCGCCGGCGCGGGATGTCTGGCCCTTGTGGCCGCGGCCGGCCGTCTTGCCGAGGCCGCTGCCGATGCCGCGGCCGACACGGCGCTTGGCATGCTTGGCGCCGGCGGCGGGTTTGAGTTTGTTCAGTTCCATTTAGCCCTCACACTTCACGAGGTAGGCGACCTTGTTGATCATGCCGCGCACGGCCGGCGTATCCACCAGTTCGACCGTATGATTGCGGCGCTTGAGCCCCAGGCCGCGCACAGTGGCGCGATGGTCCTGCTTGGTGCCCATCAGGCCCTTCACCAGGGTGACTTTGACTTTCTTCTCGGCCATGGCTTACCCCAGGATCTCTTCGACGGTCTTGCCGCGCTTGGCCGCCACTTCGGCCGGCGTGCTCATCTTGGTCAGGCCGTCCAGGGTGGCGCGCACGACGTTGTAAGGATTGGTCGAGCCGAGGCACTTGGCCAGCACATCGGTCACGCCCATCACCTCGAAGACGGCGCGCATCGGGCCGCCGGCGATGATGCCGGTACCGGCCGAAGCGGGCTGCATCAACACGCGGGAAGCGCCGTGCTCGCCGATCACGGCGTGCTGCAGCGTGCCGTTCTTGAGGCGGACCTTGACCATCTTGCGGCGCGCCTCTTCCATCGCCTTCTGCACGGCCACCGGCACTTCGCGGGATTTGCCCTTGCCCATGCCGATGCCGCCATCGCCGTCGCCGACCACGGTGAGTGCGGCGAAGCCGAGGATACGGCCGCCCTTCACCACCTTGGTGACGCGGTTGATGGAGACCATCTTCTCGCGCAGGCCGTCGTCACGCTCCTCGGACGCCTGCGGTTTTCTCGTCTGCGGTTTTGCCATTGCTAACCTCGCTTAGAACTTGAGTCCGCCTTCACGCGCGGCTTCGGCCAACGCCTTGATGCGACCGTGGTACATGAAGCCGGAGCGATCGAAGGCGACCGTCTCAACGCCGGCGGCCTTGGCCCGTTCAGCGATGAGTTTGCCAACCAGGGTCGCGGCCTTGACGTTGCCGCCGCTGGGCGCCTGCTTGCGCACGCCCTCCTCGACCGTCGACGCGGCGGCCAGCACCTTGGCGCCGTTGCCGTCGATGATCTGGGCGTAGATGTGGCTGTTGGAGCGATGCACGCAAAGGCGCACCGTCTTGAGTTCGGCAATCTTGGCTCGGGTTTTGCGAGCCCTGCGCAAACGCGCCTGCTTCTTGTCCATGTGTATGTGCCCTTACTTCTTCTTCGTTTCCTTGAGGACGATAACCTCGTCCGCGTAACGCACGCCCTTGCCCTTGTAGGGCTCCGGCGGGCGGTAGCCGCGCACTTCGGCAGCGACCTGACCCACGACCTGCCTGTCGATCCCCTTGATGACAATTTCAGTCTGCGTAGGGGTTTCGACCTTGATGCCCGCCGGCATGTCATGCACCACCGGGTGAGAAAAACCGAGCGTCAGGTTGAGCTTGGCGCCCTGCGCCTGGGCGCGGTAGCCGACGCCGACCAGGGTCAGCTTCCTCTCGAAGCCCTTGGTCACCCCCGCCACCATGTTCGCCAGCAAGGCGCGCATGGTACCGGACTGGGCGCTGCCGTTCTCGGCCCCCGCCACCGCCTTGCACTGCAGCTTGTCGCCTTCGCGCTCGATGGTGACGGCCGGATGTACGGCCTGCTTGAGCGTGCCGAGCGGGCCCTTCACGCTGATCTCGGCCGCCGACAGCGTCACTTCCACGCCTTTGGGCAGCTCGACCGGGTATTTCGCAATTCGTGACATCGTTTTCTCCTTATGCCACGATGCACAGCACTTCACCGCCTACATTCGAGGCGCGCGCGCGGCGATCGGTCATCACGCCCTTGGGCGTCGACACTATGGCAATGCCCAGTCCGTTCATGACGCGGGGCAAGTCTCCGGAACCCTTGTAGACGCGCAGTCCTGGGCGGGAGACGCGCTCGATGCGCTCGATCACCGGGCGACCGGCGTAGTACTTCAGGGCGATGTCCAGCTGCGACTTGCCCTCGGTTTCGCGCACGGCGAAATCGTCGATATAGCCTTCGTCCTTGAGCACCCCGGCGATGGCCACCTTGAGTTTGGAAGTCGGCATGGCCACGGAGTTTTTCTGGGCAAGCTGCGCATTGCGGATGCGCGTCAGCATGTCGGCGACCGGATCAGTCATACTCATTCTCTCGATCTCCTCTTACCAGCTGGCCTTGATGATGCCCGGCACTTCGCCACGCATCGCCGCTTCGCGCAGCTTGAGGCGGCACAGACCGAACTTGCGGAAGTAGCCACGCGGGCGACCGGTCAGCGTGCAGCGGTTGCGCTGGCGCACCGGGCTGGCATTGCGCGGCAGCTGCTGGAACTGCTGGCGGGCCGCCATGCGCTCCTCGTCGGAGAGCTTGGCATTGTTGATGATGGCGAGCAGTTCGGCGCGCTTGGCGGCATACTTCGCCACCGTCTTGGCGCGCTTGGCTTCGCGATTCTTGAGTGCAAGTTTCGCCATGGTTCCCTCAGTTCTTGAAGGGGAATTTGAAGGCGGCGAGAAGCGCCTTGGCCTCCTCATCCGTCTTCGCCGTCGTGGTGATGCTGATGTTCATGCCGCGCAGGGCGTCGATCTTGTCGTACTCGATCTCGGAAAAGATGATCTGTTCCTTTACGCCCAGGTTGTAGTTGCCGCGTCCATCGAACGCCTTGCCGGAAATGCCGCGGAAGTCGCGGATGCGCGGCAACGCGATGCTGACCAGCCGGTCGAGGAATTCGTACATGCGGCCGCCGCGCAAGGTCACCATGCAGCCGATCGGGTAGCCCTCACGGATCTTGAAGCCGGCGATGGACTTGCGGGACTTGGTGGTGACGGGCTTCTGGCCGGCGATCTTGCTCATGTCGCCGACTGCATGCTCGAGGATCTTCTTGTCGCCGACCGCCTCGCCAACGCCCATGTTGAGCGTGATCTTGGTGATGCGGGGCACTTCCATGACCGACTTGTAGCCGAACTTTTTAGTCAGTTCCGGCATCACGGTCTGCTTGTAGTATTCCTGCAAACGCGCCATAGCTGCTCCTTACGCCTCCACCGTTTCGCCGTTCGACTTGAACACGCGCACCTTGCGGCCGTCCTCAAGCACCTTGAAGCCGACACGGTCCGCCTTCTGCGTGGCCGGATTGATCAGGGCCACGTTGGAGACATGGATCGGCATTTCCTTCTCGAGAATGCCGCCGGGCTGTCCCTTGACCGGGTTCGGCCGGGTGTGCCTCTTGACCTTGTTGACGCCCTCGACCAGGATCAGGTCGTCCTCGAGGCAGCGCAGCACGGCGCCACGCTTGCCCTTGTCCTTGCCGGCGATGACGATGACGTCGTCGCCCTTGCGTATCTTGTTCATGGCGAGAATCCTCAGAGAACCTCGGGCGCCAGCGAAACGATCTTCATGAATCGCTCGCTGCGCAGTTCGCGCGTCACCGGCCCGAAGATGCGGGTGCCGATCGGCTCCAGCTTGTTGTTGAGCAGTACTGCGGCGTTGCCGTCGAACTTGACCACCGAGCCGTCGGGACGACGTACGCCCTTGGCGGTACGCACCACCACGGCGTTATAGACCTCGCCCTTTTTGACCCGGCCGCGGGGCGCGGCATCCTTGATGCTCACCTTGATCACATCGCCGATGCCGGCGTAGCGGCGCTTGGAGCCGCCCAGCACCTTGATGCACATGACCGAACGCGCGCCGGTGTTATCGGCGACATTCAGCACCGTCTGCATTTGAATCATTTTTCAATCTCCAACTTAATCGTGGTCTGCGCCACGGTCAGTCTTGGAACCCGTTCGGGTTGGACCCGGCCGGCACGCCGGTCGGGCGTAAAACCCGTCCGGCGCTCAGCGTGTGTCGGACGGGAAAAGAGCCGATAATTATAACCGCTATGTCCTGTCTTTGTAAACAGTCCCGTATCAGACCGCCCGGGCCTTTTCCACAACCCGTGTCACCCGCCAAGCCTTGGTCTTAGAGATCGGAGCGCACTCCTCGATCTGCACGACATCTCCGGCGCCCGCCTCCAGTCCCTCGACATGGGCTGCATACTTGCGCGAGCGCGTAACGATCTTGCCGATCGGATGCTTGACGCGGCGCTCCACGAGGACGGTGACGGTCTTCTGCATCTTGTCGCTGACGACGCGCCCGGTCAGGGTGCGCCGCACTTTCAGGGTCGTCTCGCTCATTTGGCTGTCACCTTTTCACGCAAAAGGGTTTTGACACGCGCAATATCCTTGCGCACCTTGCCGAGCTGGCTGGTGTTCTGCAGTTGCTGCGTCGCCACCTGCATGCGCAGGGAAAACTGCGCCTTGCGCAACTCCAGAAGCTCCTTGTTCAGATCGGCCGTGTCCTTGGCCCTGAGTTCTTTCGCTTTCATGATCACCCCACCTGGCGCACGACGAAGGTCGTCTCGATCGGCAGCTTGGCCGCGGCGAGCGCGAAGGCCTCGCGGGCCAGCGCTTCGTCCACGCCGTCCATTTCGTAAATCACCTTGCCCGGCTGGATCTCGGCGACGTAGTACTCGGGATTGCCCTTGCCGTTACCCATGCGAACCTCCGCCGGCTTCTGCGAGATCGGCTTGTCCGGGAAGATGCGGATCCAGATGCGGCCGCCGCGCTTGATATGGCGCGTCATGGCGCGTCGCGCCGCTTCGATCTGGCGTGCCGTGATGCGGCCCCGGCCGATGGCCTTGAGGCCGTATTCGCCGAAGCTCACCTTGGTGCCGCGCGTGGCGATGCCCTTGTTGCGGCCCTTGTGCTCCTTGCGATATTTCCTGCGTGCTGGTTGCAGCATGATGATTACTCCTTACCTTCGCCCGCCTTCGGCGCAGCGGGTTTGCGCACGCGCTTGGCGGGCGCCTTGGTCGGGGCGGCGGCATCGGCCTGCGGCGCAGTCTCCGTCTTGGCGGCGGCAGGCTTGCGAGGAGCGCGCGCCTTTGCGGCCGGTTTGGCCTCGGCCACCCCTTCGGTCTTGGCCGCCGGACGCGCCGGCGCCTTGCGCAACTTCTTGGCGACCGGCTCCTCAGCGGGTGCGGTTGCCTCAGCGGCGGACACGGGTTGTTCGTTGCGCGTCATGGTCTCGCCCTTGAACACCCACACCTTGATGCCGATCACGCCGTAGGTGGTTTTCGCCTCCGAAGTGCCATAGTCGATGTCGGCGCGCAGGGTATGCAGCGGCACGCGCCCCTCGCGATACCATTCGCGTCGCGCAATCTCGGCGCCGTTGAGGCGGCCCGAACTCATGATCTTGATGCCCTGGGCGCCAAGGCGCATCGCATTCTGCATGGCGCGCTTCATGGCGCGGCGGAACATGATGCGTTTCTCGAGCTGCTGGGCGATCGAGTCCGCGATCAGCTGCGCGTCGATTTCCGGCTTGCGGATCTCCTCGATGTTCACATGCACCTGCACGCCCATGATCTTCTGCAGATCGGCCTTGAGGTGCTCGATGTCCTCGCCCTTCTTGCCGATGACGACGCCGGGGCGCGCCGAGTAGACCGTGATGCGGGCGTTCTTGGCAGGGCGCTCGATGACGACGCGGCCGACGGAGGCGTGAGCCAGCTTCTTCTTCAGGTAATCCCGAACCTCGATGTCCTCGTTGAGCATCTTCGAGAACGACTTGCTGTTGGCGTACCAGCGAGATCCCCAGTTGCGAGTGACCGAGAGGCGGAATCCGGTCGGATGTATCTTCTGTCCCATAGGCTCTCCTTACTTCCTTCCGGACTTCTTGGACGGCGCATCGCCGACCGTGAGGTAGATATGGCAGGTCGGCTTGAGGATCCTGAAGCCGCGTCCCTTGGCGCGAGGCATGAAACGCTTGAGCAGCATGCCGCGTTCGACATGGATGGTTTGCACCTTCAGCGTATCGATGTCGGCGCCGTCGTTGTGCTCGGCATTGGCGATGGCCGATTCGAGCACCTTCTTGATGATCTTGGCGCCTTTCTTCGGCGAGAAGGTCAGAACGTTCAGCGCCTGATCGACCGGCAGGCCGCGGATCTGGTCAGCCACCAGCCGGCCCTTCTGCGCCGAAAGGCGGACGCCACGCAAAATCGCATTGGTTTCCATCATGGCTCCTTACTTCTTCACCACGGCTTTTTTCGTGCCGGCGGTATGGCCCTTGAACGTGCGCGTCAGGGCGAATTCGCCAAGCTTGTGGCCAACCATGTTTTCCGTCACGTAGACCGGAATGTGCTGCTTGCCGTTGTGTACGGCGATGGTCAGGCCGACGAAATCCGGCAGAACGGTGGAGCGACGCGACCAGGTCTTGATCGGGCGCTTGTCGTTGGTGGCCCGCGCCGCTTCCACCTTCTTCTCGAGGTGGGCATCGACGAACGGTCCCTTCTTGATTGAGCGTGCCATGTTTACCCCTTATTTCTTGTGCCGGCGCTGGACGATCATGCCGTCCGTGCGCTTGTTGCGACGCGTGCGATAGCCCTTGGTCGGCGTGCCCCACGGGCTGACCGGGTCGCGGCCGGCTGCCGTCTTGCCTTCGCCGCCGCCGTGCGGGTGGTCGATCGGGTTCATCGCCACGCCGCGCACCGTCGGACGGATGCCGCGCCAGCGCTGGGCACCGGCCTTGCCGATGGAGCGCAGGTTGTTTTCCTCGTTACCGACCTCACCGATGGTCGCCCGACATTCGACATGGACACGGCGAATCTCGCCGGAGCGCAGCCGGATCTGGGCATAGCTGCCCTCGCGGGCCAGCAACTGCACCGAGGTGCCGGCGGCGCGGGCGAGCTGGGCGCCCTTGCCAGGCACCATTTCGATGCAATGAATGGTGGTGCCGACCGGGATGTTGCGCAACGGCAGCGTGTTGCCCGGCTTGATCGGGGCTTCCGACCCGCTCATTACCTGGGTACCGACCGCCAGGCCCTTGGGCGCAACGATGTAGCGGCGCTCGCCGTCGGCGTAGCACAGCAGCGCGAGATGGGCGCTGCGGTTCGGGTCGTATTCGAGCCGCTCGACTTTGGCCGGAATGCCGTCCTTGTTGCGGCGAAAATCGACAATGCGATAGTTCTGCTTGTGGCCGCCGCCCTTGTGGCGCGTCGTGATATGGCCGTGGTTGTTGCGGCCCGCCTTGCTGTTCTTCTTCTCGACCAGCGCGGCAACCGGCGCGCCCTTGTGCAACTCGGGATTGACGACCTTGACGACGGCACGGCGGCCGGCGGAAGTGGGTTTGACTTTGACGAGTGCCATGCTTTACTCCCCCGCCGCGAAGTTGATTTCCTGACCGGGCTTCAGGCAGACATAGGCTTTCCTGACGTCCTTGCGACGGCCGACGTAGCGGCCATGGCGCTTTTCCTTGCCCTTCAGGTTGGAAACCTGCACCGACTCGACCTGCACCTTGAAGAGCAGTTCGACGGCGGCCTTGATTTCAGGCTTGGTGGCGTCCGGCGTAACGATGAAGATCACCTGCTCGTTCTTGTCGGCAACGTAGGTGGCCTTCTCCGAAATCTGCGGCGCCACGAGGACTTGCATCAGACGCTCCTGGTTGAAGGTTTTCATCCCAGCATCTCCTCCATCTTGGCCACCGCGCCCTTGGTCAGCAGCACGTTCTTGAAACGCACCAGCGAGATCGGGTCGGTCTCGTTGACCTCGATCACCAGCACGTTGGGCAGATTGCGCGAGGAGAGGTAGAGGTTTTCGTCGAGGTTGTCGGTGATCACCAGCACGGACTCCAGCCCCATGCCCTTGATCTTCTGCGCCAGCAGTTTGGTCTTCGGCGCATCGACAGAGAAATTCTCGACCACTGCCAAGCGATCTTCGCGTGCCAACTGGGACAAAATCGAAGCCAGGCCGGCACGGTACATCTTGCGGTTGACCTTGTGGCTGAAGTTCTCGTCCGGCCTGTTCGGGAAGATGCGGCCGCCGCCGCGCCACAGCGGGCTGGAGGACATGCCGGCGCGGGCACGGCCGGTGCCCTTCTGGCGCCACGGTTTCTTGGTGGTGTGGCTCACCTCGCCGCGATCCTTCTGTGCGCGGTTGCCGGAGCGGGCGTTGGCCTGGTAGGCAACGACGACCTGGTGCACCAACGCCTCGTTGTAGTCTCGGCCAAACAGCGCATCGGAGGCTTGCAGCGTCGAGGCGGCCTTCCCTTGTTCATTGATCAGTTTGAGTTCCATGGCGCCCCCTTAGCCTTTCACCGCCGGATGCACCACGACATCGGTGCCGCGGCTGCCGGGCACCGCCCCCTTGACGAGCAGCAACTGGCGCGTCTCGTCGACGCGCACCACGACAAGGTTCTGCGTCGTGCGCTGCACGTCACCCATGTGGCCGGCCATGCGCTTGCCCGGGAAGACGCGGCCCGGATCCTGGTTCATGCCGATCGAGCCGGGCTTGTTGTGCGACACAGAGTTGCCGTGGCTGGCGCGGTTGGATGAAAAGTTGTGGCGCTTGATTACGCCGGCGAAGCCCTTGCCCTGGGAGGTGCCGGTGACATCCACCTTCTGGCCGGCCTTGAAGATCGTCGCCGCCACGATGTCGCCCGGCTTGAAATTCGCCAACTCGCCGGCATCGACGCGGAATTCCCTCAGGACATGGCCGGCTTCGACGCCGGCCTTGGCGAGATGCCCCGCGGCCGCCTTGTTTACGCGGCTGGCGCGGCGCTTGCCGAATGTCACCTGCACCGCGGCATAGCCGTCGGCATCAGGCGTCTTGATTTGCGTGACGCGGTTGTTCGACACGTCGAGCACCGTCACCGGGATGGTTTCGCCATCGTCGGTAAAGATGCGCGTCATGCCGACCTTGCGTCCGACAAGGCCCAGACTCATTTTATTCTCCTATCCCCGGTTGCGATTGACCGGGATCCGTTAATACAAACAACACTCGAGAAAACATTGCGGCCAGCGGCCGCGATTACAATCCTTACTGCAGCTTGATCTCCACATCGACCCCCGCAGGCAGATCCAGTTTCATCAGCGCATCGACCGTCTTGTCGGTCGGGTCGATGATGTCCATCAGGCGCAGATGGGTGCGGATCTCGAACTGGTCGCGCGAGGTCTTGTTCACGTGCGGGCTGCGCAGCACGTTGAAGCGCTCGATGCGCGTGGGCAGGGGCACGGGGCCGTGCACGACCGCGCCGGTGCGCTTGGCCGTATCCACGATCTCGAGGGCCGACTGGTCGATCAGCCGGTAGTCGAACGCCTTGAGACGGATGCGGATTTTCTGGTTTTGCATGTCTATTTCCTAAAGAGCGATGGTCGGCGCACCATGCGCCGACCGCAGGTTTTACTCGATCACCTTGGCCACGACGCCGGCGCCGACGGTACGGCCGCCCTCGCGGATGGCAAAGCGCAAGCCCTCTTCCATGGCAATCGGGGCAATCAGCTTCACGGTGATCGTGATGTTGTCGCCCGGCATCACCATCTCGGTGCCCGCCGGCAGATCAATGGCGCCCGTCACGTCAGTGGTGCGGAAGTAGAACTGCGGACGGTAGCCGTTGAAAAACGGGGTGTGGCGACCGCCTTCATCCTTGCCCAGTACGTAGATCTCGGCCGTGAAGTGGGTGTGCGGAGTGATGCTGCCCGGTTTCGCCAGCACCTGGCCGCGCTCGACTTCCTCGCGCTTGGTGCCGCGCAGCAGCACGCCCACGTTGTCGCCCGCCTGGCCCTGGTCGAGGAGCTTCCTGAACATCTCGACGCCGGTGCAGGTGGTCTTGGTCGTCGGACGCAAACCGACGATCTCGATTTCCTCGCCCACCTTGACAATGCCGCGCTCGATCCGGCCCGTCACCACGGTGCCGCGGCCGGAAATCGAGAAGACGTCCTCGATCGGCATGAGGAAGGGACCGTCGATGGCGCGCTTGGGCTCGGGGATGTAGGAATCGAGCGCCTCGGCCAGCTTGATGATGGAACCCTCGCCCAGCTCGCCCTTGTCGCCTTCGAGCGCCTTCAGGGCCGAGCCCTTGACGATGGGAATGTCGTCCCCGGGAAATTCGTACTTGCTGAGCAGCTCGCGCACTTCCATCTCCACCAGCTCGAGCAGCTCGGCATCGTCCACCATGTCGCACTTGTTCATGTAGACGATGATGTAGGGCACGCCCACCTGGCGCGCCAGCAGGATGTGCTCGCGCGTCTGCGGCATCGGGCCGTCAGCGGCCGAGACAACCAGAATGGCACCGTCCATCTGGGCAGCACCGGTGATCATGTTCTTCACGTAGTCGGCATGGCCCGGGCAGTCAACGTGCGCATAGTGACGGTTCTTCGTCTCATACTCGACGTGCGCCGTGTTGATGGTGATGCCGCGCGCCTTCTCCTCCGGCGCCGCATCAATCTGGTCGTAGGCCTTCGCCTCGCCACCAAACTTGGTCGACAACACCGTCGTGATCGCCGCCGTCAACGTGGTCTTGCCATGATCCACGTGCCCAATCGTCCCAACGTTCACATGCGGCTTCGTACGTTCGAATTTGCCTTTGGCCATGTTTACAATCCCCTAAAGAACGAATCACTTCTTGTTGATGATCGCCTCGGCGACGTTCTTCGGCGCCTCGGAGTAGTGTTTGAATTCCATCGAATAGGTGGCGCGACCCTGGGAAAGGGAGCGCAGGGTCGTCGAGTAGCCGAACATCTCGGCGAGCGGCACTTCAGCCTTGATCACCTTGATGCCGCCGGCTTGGTCTTCCATGCCCTGCACCATGCCGCGGCGGCCCGACAGATCGCCCATGACGTTGCCCATGAAATCCTCGGGCGTCTCGACTTCCACCGCCATCATCGGTTCGAGCAGGACCGGGTTGGCCTTGCGCATGGCGTCCTTGAAAGCGATCGAAGCCGCCATTTTGAAGGCGTTTTCATTCGAATCGACGTCGTGGTAGGAGCCATCGAACAGCGTGACCTTGACGTCCACGACGGGGAACCCCGCCAGCACGCCGTTCGGCAGCGTGTCCTGCAGGCCCTTGTCCACCGCCGGAATGTACTCGCGCGGCACGGTGCCGCCCTTGATGGCATCGACGAACTCGTAGCCCTTGCCCGGCTCGTTCGGCTCGAGCTTGATCCAGACATGTCCATACTGACCGCGGCCGCCGGACTGCTTGATGAATTTGCCTTCCTGCTCGACAGCCTTCTTGACGGCTTCACGGTATGCCACCTGCGGCGCGCCGACATTGGCCTCGACGCCGAATTCGCGCTTCATGCGATCGACGAGAATTTCCAGATGCAGTTCGCCCATGCCGGAAATGATGGTCTGGCCGGATTCCTCGTCCGTGCGCACGCGGAAGGAGGGGTCCTCCTGCGCCAGGCGGTTCAGCGCAATGCCCATCTTCTCCTGGTCGGCCTTGGTCTTAGGCTCGACGGCAACGTGAATCACAGGCTCTGGGAATTCCATCTTCTCGAGCGTGATGACCTTGGCCGGATCGCACAGCGTCTCCCCGGTCGTCGCTTCCTTCAGGCCCACCGCCGCGGCGATGTCTCCGGCGCGGACTTCCTTGATTTCCTCGCGCTGGTTGGCATGCATCTGCAGGATGCGGCCGATGCGCTCCTTGCGGCCCTTGATCGGGTTGTAAATGGTGTCCCCGGAGTTCACCACCCCGGAATAGACACGGAAAAAGGTCAACTGGCCGACATACGGGTCGGTCATGATCTTGAAGGCAAGGCCCGCAAACGGCTCGTTGTCGCCCGCCTTGCGCTCGCCCGGCTGGCCGTTCTCCAGTTCGCCCTGCACGGGCGGGATGTCGGTCGGCGCCGGCATCAGTTCGATAACAGCATCGAGCATGGCCTGCACGCCCTTGTTCTTGAAGGCGGAGCCGCACAGCATCGGCACGATTTCACTGGAGATGGTGCGAATGCGCAGCCCCTTCTTGACGTCCGCCTCGGAAAGATCGCCCTCTTCGAGGTACTTGTTCATCAGCTCTTCGTTGGCCTCGGCGGCAGCTTCGACCATCTTCTCGTGCCATTCCGTCGCCTTCTCGGCGAGGTTGGCGGGGATGTCGCGCAGTTCGAATTTCATGCCCTGGCTGGCCTCGTCCCAGAAGATCGCCTTCATGCGGATCAGGTCGACCACGCCCTCGAAGGTGTCCTCGGCGCCGATCGGCACCTGGAGAGGCACGGGGTTCGCCTTGAGGCGGGCCCGCATCTGCTCGTAGACCTTGAAGAAGTCCGCGCCCTGGCGATCCATCTTGTTCACAAAGGCCAGGCGGGGAACCTTGTACTTGTTGGCCTGGCGCCATACCGTTTCGGATTGCGGCTGCACGCCGCCGACCGCGCAATACACCATACAGGCGCCGTCCAGCACGCGCATGGAGCGCTCCACCTCGATGGTGAAGTCAACGTGGCCCGGGGTGTCGATGATGTTGATGCGGTGCTCGGGGTACTTGCCGTCCATCCCCTTCCAGAAACAGGTCGTGGCGGCAGACGTGATGGTAATGCCGCGCTCGCGTTCCTGCTCCATCCAGTCCATGACGGCGGCGCCGTCATGCACTTCGCCGATCTTGTGCGAGACGCCCGTGTAGAAAAGGATGCGCTCGGTGGTCGTGGTCTTGCCGGCATCAATGTGGGCACTGATGCCTATGTTGCGATAGCGATCGATCGGGGTGGTACGTGCCACTTTGCTAACCTGCCTTATCTAAGCCAAACCGCCAGGACGTCGGACCTCATGACGCCGTGGCGGATAATTCCATACTGGCCGGGCATGCCCGGCCGCTCATCAGAAGCGATAGTGGGCGAAGGCCTTGTTCGCCTCGGCCATGCGATGCACTTCCTCGCGCTTCTTCACTGCGCCGCCACGGCCTTCGGCGGCCTCCATCAGTTCGCCCGCCAAACGGGCGCCCATCGACTTTTCCGAACGCTTGCGCGCCGACTCGCGGATCCAGCGCATGGCCAGGGCGGCACGGCGCACCGGGCGCACTTCCACCGGCACCTGATAGTTGGCACCGCCTACGCGCCGGCTTTTCACCTCGACCATCGGCTTCACGTTGCTGACGGCCTGGGTAAAGATTTCGATCGGGTCCTTGCCGGACTTGCTCTTGATCTGCTCGAATGCCCGGTACAGCGTGCTCTCAGCAACAGACTTCTTGCCGCTCATCATGAGGACGTTGACGAATTTCGCCACATCCTGGCTGCCGAACTTCGGATCGGGCAGGATGTCGCGCTTGGGTACTTCTCTGCGTCGTGGCATGGTTTGCTTACCTCAGTCTTCCGTTTATGCAGCCTTCGGCCGCTTGGCGCCGTACTTCGAACGCGACTGCTTGCGATCCTTCACGCCCTGGGTATCCAGGCTGCCGCGGACAATGTGATAACGCACGCCGGGAAGGTCCTTGACCCGGCCGCCGCGAATCAGCACCACCGAGTGCTCCTGCAGGTTGTGGCCCTCGCCGCCAATGTAGGAAATCACCTCGAAACCGTTGGTCAGGCGCACTTTGGCGACCTTACGCAATGCCGAGTTCGGCTTTTTCGGCGTCGTCGTATAGACACGGGTGCATACCCCACGTTTGGCCGGGCAATTGGCCAGCGCCGGCACCTTGCTCTTGGTGACAGGGGCTTTGCGCGATTTCCGGACTAACTGGTTGATTGTTGGCATATATTTTCGATTTCCAAAAAACCGAGGCGGCTATTTGACTGCGCCGCCCCGGGATTTGTGTTTCCTGCGCTGCGCGCGGTTTGGCCGCGCCGTTCGCAAAGAGGCCGGATTATACGAGGTTTTTTTAACCAGCGTCAACCGGCGGTCTGCGCCCCCTCTGCCTCCGCTCCCTCCTCGAACACCAACTCCCGTTCCGGAGCGATGTCCTCCCCCAAAGCCTGCATGCGGCGGGTACGGTGATAAGCCAAGCCGGTACCGGCTGGAATCAAGCGGCCGACGATCACGTTTTCCTTCAGGCCACGCAACTCGTCCCGCTTGCCCATGATGGCGGCTTCGGTCAGGACACGGGTGGTTTCCTGGAAGGACGCCGCAGAGATGAAGGAATCGGTCGACAGCGAGGCCTTGGTGATGCCGAGCAGCATGTACTGGTACTCGGCGGGGCGCTTGCCGGCGTTGATGGCCTTGTCGTTCTCGTCGAGCACCTCGGCGCGTTCCACCTGCTCCTCGCGGATGAAGTGGGTATCGCCCGGGTCCGTGATGACGACGCGGCGCAGCATCTGGCGCACGATCACCTCGATGTGCTTGTCGTTGATCTTCACGCCCTGCAGGCGGTACACGTCCTGCACCTCATCGATGATGTAGCGCGCCAGTTCCTCGACTCCCTTCAGGCGCAGGATGTCATGCGGATCTGCCGGGCCGTCCACGATCACTTCACCGCGGTTGACCACCTGGCCGTCGTGGGCCATGACGTGCTTGTCCTTGGGAATGAGATACTCGTGCGCCGTGCCATCCGGCTCGGTGATCACCAGACGCTGCTTGCCCTTGGTGTCCTTGCCGAAGGAAACGGTGCCGGTCACCTCGGCCAGCATGCCGGCATCCTTGGGGGAGCGCGCCTCGAACAGTTCCGCGACACGCGGCAGGCCGCCGGTGATGTCGCGCGTCTTGGAGGATTCCTGCGGGATGCGCGCCAGAATGTCGCCAACGCTCACCTCCTGGCCGTCCTTCACCGTGATGATGGACCCGACCTGGAAGGTGATGGTCACCGAGTGGTCGGTGCCATGTATCTTCACTTCCTCGCCCGAGGCGGTCAGCAGCTTCACTTGGGGACGGAGGCCTTTCGCGGCAGCTCCGGCCTTGCGCTTCGGGTCGATGACCACGAGGGTCGCCAGGCCCGTCACCTCGTCGATTTGCTTGGTGACGGTGACGCCCTCCTCGACGTTCTCGAATTTCACCGTGCCGGCATACTCGGTCACGATCGGACGAGTGTGAGGATCCCAGGTGGCCAATTGGGCACCCGCCTTCACAAGCTTGCCGTCATCCACCGCCAGCATCGCGCCATAGGGCACCTTGTGGCGCTCGCGTTCGCGGCCATGGTCGTCCGTGATCAGCACTTCGGCCGAGCGCGCGATGATGACCTTCTCGCCCTTCGGGTTCGTCACGTAGCGCATGTTCTGAGTAAAACGCACCGTACCGGCCGACTTCGCCTCGACGTGCGATGCGGCAGCAGCACGCGAGGCCGCGCCACCGACGTGGAAAGTACGCATGGTGAGCTGCGTTCCCGGCTCACCGATCGACTGGGCGGCAATGACGCCGACCGCTTCGCCCGAGTTGACCAGGCTGCCGCGGCCAAGATCCCGTCCGTAGCACTTGGCGCACAGGCCGTAGCGGGTTTCACAGGTAAGCGGCGTGCGCACGCGCACCTCGTCCACGCCCAGGCTCTCGATGAGATCGACGGCGTCCTCGTCCAACAGGTGGCCGACGGAGAACAACACGTCCTGCGTTTCCGGATGCAGCACTTCGCTGGCCGTCACGCGACCCAGCACGCGCTCACGAAGCGGCTCGACCACCTCGCCGCCTTCGATCAGGGCTTTCATGGCGAATCCGTTCGCCGTCCCGCAATCGTCCTCCGTCACCACCAGATCCTGGGTGACGTCCACCAGCCGGCGAGTCAGGTAGCCCGAGTTCGCCGTTTTCAGCGCGGTGTCGGCCAGGCCCTTGCGCGCGCCGTGCGTCGAGATGAAGTATTGCTGAACGTTCAGCCCCTCGCGGAAGTTCGTGGTGATCGGCACTTCGATGATCGAACCGTCCGGCTTCGCCATCAGGCCGCGCATGCCGGCCAACTGGCGGATTTGTGCTGCGGAACCCCGGGCGCCCGAGTCTGCCATCATGTAGATGGCGTTGAGGGATTCCTGGGCCACTTTCTTACCCTGGCCGTCCAGCACTTCCTGGTGCGAGAGTTGTTCCATCATCGCCTTGGCCACCTGGTCCCCGGCGCGCCCCCAGATATCCACCACCTTGTTGTAGCGCTCGCCGTCTGTGACCAGGCCGGATGTGTACTGTTTCTCGATCTCCTTCACCTCGTGCTCGGCGGCGCTGATGATTTCGTGCTTCTGCGGCGGCACCAGCATGTCGCCAATCGAGATGGAAATGCCGGCCCGCGTGGCCAGCCCGAATCCGGCCTGCATCAGCTTGTCGGCAAAGATGACGGTTTCCTTCAGGCCGCAGCGACGGAAGCAGGCGTTGATGAGTCGCGAGATCTCCTTCTTTTTGAGCGGCTTGTTGATGATGGAGAATGGCAGCCCGGCCGGCAGAATTTCCGACAGGATGGCGCGCCCCACCGTAGTGTCGTAGCGCGTGATCTTTTCCTGCTTTTCGCCAGCCTCATTGATATCGAATTCCCTGATGCGCGCCTTGACCCTCGCATGCAGGTCGGCCTTCCCCGACTCGAAGGCCCGTTTCACCTCGGCGATGTCGGCAAAGGCCATGCCCTCGCCGCGCGCGTTGATGCGGTCGCGGGTGGCGTAATACAGACCGAGCACGATGTCCTGCGACGGCACGATGATCGGATCGCCGTTGGCGGGGGACAGGATGTTGTTGGAGGACAGCATCAGCGTGCGCGCCTCCATCTGAGCCTCGAGCGACAGAGGCACATGCACGGCCATCTGGTCGCCGTCGAAGTCGGCATTGAAGGCGACGCAAACCAGGGGGTGCAACTGGATCGCCTTGCCCTCGATCAGCGTCGGCTCGAAAGCCTGGATGCCGAGACGATGCAGCGTGGGCGCTCGGTTGAGCATGACGGGATGTTCGCGGATCACTTCTTCCAGGATATCCCACACCTCGGGAACTTCCTGCTCGACCAGCTTCTTGGCCGCTTTGATGGTCGTGGCGAGGCCGAGCAGTTCCAGCTTGTTGAAGATGAAGGGCTTGAATAGCTCCAGCGCCATCTTCTTCGGCAGGCCGCACTGATGCAGCTTCAGTTGCGGACCGACCACGATGACGGAACGACCCGAGTAGTCAACGCGCTTGCCGAGCAGGTTCTGGCGGAAGCGGCCGCCCTTGCCCTTGATCATGTCGGCGAGCGACTTCAGCGGCCGCTTGTTGGCGCCGGTCATGGCCTTGCCGCGGCGACCGTTGTCAAGCAGCGAGTCGACCGCTTCCTGCAGCATGCGTTTCTCGTTGCGCACGATGATCTCGGGCGCTTTCAGTTCGAGCAGGCGCTTCAGGCGGTTGTTCCGGTTGATGACCCGCCGATAAAGATCGTTCAGGTCGGAAGTGGCGAAGCGGCCGCCGTCGAGCGGCACCAGCGGGCGCAGGTCGGGCGGCAGCACGGGCAGCACTTCGAGAATCATCCAGTCCGGCTTGATGCCGGATTGCTGGAAGGCCTCCAGCACCTTGAGACGCTTGGCGATCTTCTTGATCTTGGCTTCCGAGCCGGTCGTCTCGAGTTCCTTGCGCAGGACGTCGATCTCGTGATTCACGTCGAGCGTGCGGAGGAGTTCGCGAACGCCTTCGGCGCCCATCACGGCGGCGAAGTCGTCGCCATACTCCTCCACCTTGGCCAGGTAGTCGTCCTCGGACAGCAACTGGCCGCGGTTGAGCGGCGTCATGCCGGGATCGACGACGACATAGGCCTCGAAATAAAGGACGCGCTCGATGTCGCGCAACGTCATGTCGAGCACCATGCCCAGGCGGCTGGGCAGGCTCTTGAGGAACCAGATATGGGCGACAGGAGAGGCCAGTTCGATGTGCCCCATGCGCTCGCGGCGCACCTTTGACAGCGTCACCTCCACACCGCACTTCTCGCAGATGACCCCGCGGTGCTTGAGCCGCTTGTACTTGCCGCACAGGCACTCGTAATCCTTCACCGGCCCGAATATCTTGGCGCAGAAAAGGCCGTCACGCTCCGGTTTGAAGGTACGGTAATTGATGGTCTCCGGCTTCTTCACTTCGCCATAGGACCAGGAGCGGATTTTCTCCGGAGAGGCGAGGCCGATGGTGATGGCGTCGAACTCCTCCTCCTGCGTTACCTGCTTGAACAGATCGAGTAGTGCTTTCATTTCTTCACTCCTGAGAGGGGTGAGATTTCAATTCAAATGACTTGGTCAGCCTGCCAGGGTCGCCCGCTCAATAACGCTCGAGATCGATATCGATCGCCAGCGAACGAATCTCCTTCACCAGCACGTTGAACGACTCCGGCATGCCTGCATCGATCTTGTGCTCGCCCTTGACGATGTTCTCGTAGACCTTGGTGCGACCCGACACGTCGTCGGACTTGACGGTAAGCATCTCCTGCAGCGTATAGGAAGCACCGTAGGCTTCCAGCGCCCACACTTCCATCTCGCCGAAGCGCTGGCCGCCGAACTGAGCCTTTCCGCCAAGCGGCTGCTGCGTGACGAGGCTGTAGGGGCCTGTCGAGCGTGCGTGCATCTTGTCATCCACCAGATGATGCAGCTTCAGCACGTGCATATAGCCCACGGTCACCGGGCGTTCGAAAGCTTCGCCCGTTCGTCCGTCGAAGAGCGTGACCTGTCCGGTCCTCGGCAGTCCAGCCAGCTCCAGCATGTTCTTGATCTCGTCCTCGTGCGCACCATCGAACACGGGCGTCGCGAAAGGTACGCCGTGCCTCAGGTTTTCCGCCAACTCAAGCAGCTCCTGGTCATGGAGCGAATCGATGTCCTCACCCTTGCCGCTCGAGTTGTAGACCTTGTTGAGGTATTTGCGCACATCGGTGGCCGCCGCCTGATGCTTCAGCATCTCGCCGATTTTCAGCCCCAGTCCCTTGGCCGCCCAACCCAGGTGGGTTTCCAGGATCTGCCCGATGTTCATTCGCGAAGGCACGCCCAGGGGATTCAGCACGATATCCACCGCAGTACCGTCCTCCATATGGGGCATGTCCTCGATGGGGACGATGCGGGAGACAACGCCCTTGTTGCCGTGGCGCCCCGCCATCTTGTCCCCGGGCTGCAGGCGGCGCTTGACGGCCAGGTAGACCTTGACCATCTTCTGCACGCCCGGCGGCAGTTCGTCACCCTGGGTCAGTTTCTTCTTCTTCGCCTCGAAGGCCTGGTCGAAGTCCTTGCGCGTCTGTTCGATGCTCTCGCGCAGGCTCTCGAGCTGCTGGGCCGCCTCGTCATTGGCCAGTCCAATGTCGAACCAGTGGTGCGGGTCGATCGATTCCAGATAGGTCTTGGTCAGTTTGGTGCCCTTGGCCAGCTTCTTCGGGCCCTTGTTGGCGACCTTGCCGACGAGCAGGCGCTCGATACGTGCAAACGTGTCCCGCTCGACGATGCGCATCTGGTCGGCCAGATCCGTCTTGTAGCGGCGCAGTTCGTCATCGATGATCTGCTGGGCGCGCTTGTCGCGCTCGATGCCCTCTCGGGTGAAGACCTGAACGTCGATCACCGTGCCGGACATGCCCGACGGCACGCGCAGGCTCGTATCCTTCACGTCGGAGGCCTTTTCGCCGAAAATTGCGCGTAGCAGCTTTTCTTCCGGTGTCAGCTGGGTTTCGCCCTTAGGCGTGACCTTGCCGACCAGCACGTCGCCCGCCTCGACCTCGGCGCCGATGTAGACGATGCCAGACTCGTCGAGGCGCGACAGCTGAACCTCGCCAAGGGATGCGATGTCGCGCGTAATCTCCTCGGCGCCCAGTTTGGTGTCGCGCGCTACCACAGTCAGTTCCTCGATATGTATCGAGGTGAAGCGATCGTCCGCCACGACGCGCTCGGAAATGAGGATGGAGTCCTCGAAGTTGTAGCCGTTCCAGGGCATGAACGCCACCAGCATGTTCTGGCCAAGCGCCAGTTCGCCCATGTCGGTGGATGCGCCGTCGGCGATGACGTCGCCCTTGGCGATGACGTCGCTCACCTTCACCAGCGGGCGCTGGTTGATGTTGGTGTTCTGATTGGAACGCGTGTACTTGATCAGGTTGTAGATATCGACGCCGACCTCACCCGGGACGGTTTCCTCGTCGTGCACGCGCACCACGATGCGGTTGGCGTCGATGTAATCCACCACGCCGCCGCGAAGCGCCTGGACGGCAGTGCCTGAGTCGACCGCCACCGTGCGCTCGATGCCGGTGCCGACCAGCGCCTTTTCCGCGCGCAGGCAGGGCACCGCCTGGCGCTGCATGTTGGCGCCCATCAACGCCCGGTTGGCGTCGTCGTGCTCGAGGAAGGGAATCAACGATGCGGCGACGGATACGATCTGCCCGGGCGCGATGTCCATATACTGAACCTGATCCGGCGTAACCAAAGTGAACTCGCTCTTGTAGCGCGAGGACACCAGTTCGTCGACCAGCTTGCCCTTCTTGTCCAGTTGGGCATTGGCCTGGGCGATGATGAAATGCCCTTCCTCGATCGCCGACAGGTAGTCGATCTGGTCGGTAACGCGGCCGTCGGCCACCTTGCGGTAGGGCGTTTCCATGAAGCCGAACTGGTTGGTCCTGGCATACAACGCCAGCGAGTTGATCAGGCCGATGTTCGGGCCTTCAGGCGTTTCGATCGGGCAGACGCGTCCGTAATGCGTCGGATGCACGTCGCGCACCTCGAAGCCGGCCCGCTCCCGGGTCAAACCCCCGGGGCCGAGGGCAGACACGCGCCGCTTGTGCGTGATCTCGGAGAGGGGATTGGTCTGATCCATGAACTGCGAGAGCTGGCTGGAACCGAAGAACTCCTTGATCGCCGCCGAGATCGGTTTGGCATTGATCAAGTCATGCGGCATCAGGTTTTCTGACTCGGCCTGGGAGAGACGCTCCTTGACAGCGCGCTCGACTCTGACCAGTCCTGCGCGGAACTGGTTCTCAGCCAGTTCGCCGACCGAGCGCACGCGGCGATTGCCGAGGTGATCGATGTCGTCGATCTCGCCACGCCCGTTGCGTAGTTCCACCAGGATGCGGATGACGTCGATGATGTCCTGGTTGGAAAGCGTCCCGGGGCCGTCCAGTTCATCGCGTCCGACGCGGCGGTTGAACTTCATGCGGCCGACAGCGGAGAGATCGTAGCGCTCTTCCGAATAGAACAGGCCGTGGAACAGGGTCTCGACGGCCTCCTCGGTAGGCGGCTCGCCGGGGCGCATCATGCGGTAGATGGCAACGCGTGCGGCCATCTGGTCGGCCGTCTCGTCGGTGCGCAACGTGGACGAAATGTAGGCGCCGCGGTCTAGATCATTTACATACAGCGTGCGCAATGACTCGACGCCCGTCTCGCGCAGCTTGCCGAGCAGGCTTTCGGTGATCTCGTCGTTGGCGTTGGCCAGGATCTCGCCCGTTTCGGCATCGACCACGCTGTGGCCTATCACCCGCCCGACAAGGAACTCTTCAGGCACGTTGATCTTCTTGATGCCTGCCTCGGCCAGCTCGCGGATGTGCTTGGCGGTGATCCGCTTGTCCTTGGCGACGATGGTCTTGCCGGCCTTGTCGGTGATATCGAAGCGGGCAACCTCGCCACGCAGGCGCTCGGGCACCACCTCGAACTGGATTCCCTTCTTGGAGAGATGGAACGCATCGAATTCGAAGAAGGTGGACAAGACCTGTTCGGGCGTGAGACCGATCGCTTTGAGCAGGATGGTCACCGGCATCTTGCGGCGACGGTCGACGCGGAAGTAGAGGAGGTCCTTCGGATCGAACTCGAAGTCCAGCCACGAGCCGCGATAGGGAATGATGCGCGCCGAGAACAGCAGCTTGCCAGACGAATGAGTCTTGCCGCGATCGTGCTCGAAAAACACGCCGGGGGAACGATGCAACTGGGAAACGATGACGCGCTCGGTACCGTTGATGACGAAGGAGCCCGTCGTCGTCATGAGCGGGATCTCGCCCATGTAGACTTCCTGCTCCTTCACTTCCTTGATGGTCTCCTTGGCCGCTTCGCGGTCCATGATGACCAGGCGGACGCGGGCACGCAGCGGGCTGGCGAAAGTCAGGCCGCGCTGCTGGCACTCCTTGACGTCGAAGGCTGGCTCGCCAAGGGCGTAATAAACGAACTCCAGGCGTGCGTTGCCGCTATGGCTGGAGATCGGGAAGATCGAGGTAAAGGCGGCCTGCAGCCCCTGATTCCGGCGCTGGGCGGGCGGAATGTCAGTCTGCAGGAAGGCCAAATAGGATTCCAGCTGGGTCGCGAGCAGGAACGGCACATCGAGCACACTCGCACGCTTGGCGAAACTCTTGCGGATGCGCTTTTTCTCGGTGTAGGAGTACGTCATATCGGCTCCGGGGTGAGAAATCAATTTTCAGTTGTCAGTTGCTGCGGCACTGCGAACAGCCGTTTCCGGGCAACTGGCAACTGGAAACTGGCAACTTCCGTAAAGGCAAAGGGCTGGCGGCCCAAAACCGCCAGCCCATCCTGCCAAAACAGTCTTACTTGATCTCGGCTTTCGCGCCGGCGTCTTCCAGCTGCTTCTTGATCGCCTCGGCGTCGGCCTTGGGGATCGCTTCCTTGACGGGCTTCGGCGCGCCATCGACCAGGTCCTTGGCCTCCTTCAGGCCGAGGCCGGTCACTGCACGGACGACCTTGATCACTTCGACCTTCTTGTCGCCAGTTGCGGCAAGAATCACAGTGAACTCGGTTTTCTCTTCCGCAGCCGGAGCGGCAGCGCCGCCGCCAGCGCCCGGAGCAGCCACTGCCATCGCGGCAGCAGAAACGCCGAACTTCTCTTCGAACGCCTTGACCAGGTCGTTCAGGTCCATCACCGTCATGTTGCCAACGGCTTCGAGGATGTCTTCTTTGCTGATTGCCATGTTCAATTACTCCAGATCATATAGGTAAGGGATCGTTCAGGCGGCAGCCGCCTCGCGCTGCTTGGCCAATGCGCCAAGCGCAACGGCGAAGCCGGACACCGGCGCCTTCATGACGCCAAGCAGCCTGGCGAGCAGCTCTTCGCGGCTCGGGATCGAGGCCAGCGCCTGCACGCCCGACTTGTCCAGCGCCTTGCCGGCAAACGCGCCGGCCCTGAGCACCAGTTTGTCATTGCCTTTTGCGAAGTCGTTGAGGACTTTCGCTGCAGCCACCGGATCGGTCGAGATGCCGTAGATCAGCGGACCGGTCATTTGGTCGGCCAGCACCGAGAAAGGTGTGCCTTCGACCGCACGACGCGCCAGAGTGTTTCTCAGCACACGCAGATAGACGCCAGACTGGCGGGCCTTCGCACGCAGCTGGGTGAGATCGCCCACCTCGATGCCGCGGTACTCGGCCACGACAATGGTCTGGGCGCTGGCTACCTGTGCCGACACCTCCGCCACGATGGCTTTTTTGCCTTCAAGATTGAGACCCATGAGGTCCTTTCTCCTATCAAGTCAACACGCGGCGATTACCGCTCCGCCGCACCCACGGCGACCTGGATCAGGAGTGCTTCCCGTTGCGTTCAGCAACGGTCGATAATCCTGTCTGGGTGCACCGTCTGCGCAGGCCGCTTGCGCGCTTAAGCCTCCGGGCCATGCTGCGCCCTCGGGCACCTGCGGTCTTTGACGATCCGCCGGTTCCGCTTGCGCTTCCCCGACGTCCCAAAGCCCTGCCCCCGCACAGCGGGGGGCTCATTCCACTTACTGCTGCGCCGCCAGACTGCCTTGGTCGATGCGCACGCCCCCGCCCATGGTGCTGGAAACGGAGACCTTCTTCAGATACTGCCCCTTGGCCGTCGATGGCTTGGCCTTGTTCAGGGCGTCGATCAGCGCAGCCATGTTCTGTTGTAACTGCTCAACGGAGAACGATGCGCGTCCGATGGTGCACTGGATGATGCCGGCCTTGTCGGTGCGGTACTGCACCTGGCCCGCCTTGGCGTTCTTCACCGCGCCAGCGACGTCCATGGTCACGGTGCCGACCTTCGGGTTCGGCATGAGTCCGCGCGGGCCAAGAATCTGACCGAGTGCGCCGACCACCTTCATAGCATCGGGCGTGGCAATCACCACGTCGAAGTCCATCTTGCCTTCCTTCACCTGGGCGGCGAGATCGTCGAAACCGACGATATCCGCACCCGCATCCTTGGCGGCCTGGGCCTTGTCGCCCTGGGCGAAAACGGCCACTCGCACCTTCTTGCCGGTGCCGGCCGGCAGCACGACCGAGCCGCGCACCAACTGATCCGACTTCTTGGCATCGACGCCGAGGTTGACGGCCACATCGACGGATTCGTCGAACTTGGCGGTGGCGCACTCCTTGACGAGCGCCAGGGCCTCGGTAACCGGATAAGCCTTGTTGCGGTCGATCCTGGCGCGCAGGGCCTGTGTGCGCTTGGAAAGCTTGGCCATGTCACACGCCCTCCACGGTGACGCCCATGCTGCGGGCGCTGCCGGCGATCGTGCGCACGGCGGCGTCCAGATCGGCGGCGGTCAGATCTTTCATCTTGGCCTTGGCGATTTCCTCGGCCTGGGCGCGCGTCAGCTTGCCCACCTTGTCGGTGTGCGGCTTGGACGAACCCTTGTCGATCTTGGCGGCCTTCTTGATGAGCACGGACGCCGGCGGCGTCTTCATCACGAAGGTGAAACTCTTGTCCGCGTAGGCGGTGATCACCACGGGAATAGGCAGGCCGGGCTCCACGCCCTGTGTCTGGGCATTGAAGGCCTTGCAAAACTCCATGATGTTGAGGCCGCGCTGACCCAGCGCGGGACCGATCGGAGGCGAGGGATTCGCCTTGCCCGCCGGCACTTGCAGCTTGATGAAACCGACGATCTTCTTGGCCATGGTGGCTCCTGTTAAGTGAGTGATAACGCGCTTTCGGTTTGCCTACTTGCGCTCCTCTTTCCGGTTTGACGGGTCCGGTCCCGTACTGCTTATGCCTTTTCCACCTGCGAGAACTCAAGTTCCACCGGCGTCGAACGGCCGAAAATCGTGACGGCCACGCGCAGCTTGCTTTTCTCGTAGTTGATGTCCTCCACCGTGCCGTTGAAATCGGTGAACGGGCCTTCCTTGACCCGCACCATTTCGCCGACCTCGTACAGCACCTTGGGCTTCGGCTTCTCGACGCCCTCCTGCATTTGCTGCATGATCTTGGCGACTTCCTTTTCGGAAATCGGCGTCGGCTTGGTCGCCGTGCCGCCGACGAAGCCGGTCACCTTGGGGGTGTTCTTCACCAGGTGCCAGGTATCGTCGTCCATCTCCATTTCCACCAGCACATAGCCGGGAAAAAATTTCCGCTCGGAGATGCTCTTCTGGCCGGATTTCATCTCGACCACCTCTTCCACCGGCACGAGTATCTGGCCGAATTTCTCCGCCATGTCGGCGCGCCTGATACGCTCGGCCAGCGCGCGCTGTACGGACTTCTCGAAGCCCGAGTAGGCATGGACGACATACCAGCGCTTGGTCATGATTTCTTCCATCCGAGAACCAGATCGTAAAGAACCCATTCCAGGCTCTTGTCAGTCAGCCAGAGAAAAATCGCCATGACAACCACGAAGGCGAACACGATGCCCGTGGTCTGCACGGTTTCCTTGCGCGTGGGCCAGACGACTTTCTTCGCTTCCGTCCAGGCTTCCTGGCTGAAGATGAAGAAACGCTGTCCCGGCTCGGTAAACCAGGCCACCACAACGCCGGCAATGATCCCCGCCAGAACGGACAATATGCGCAGGATCAGGGCTGCCTCGCCCAGGAGGTAGAACCCCGCAACACCTGCGGCAACCAGCAAAAGCGCCAGCGCGAACTTGATTTTGTCGGCCATTAATTTCGCCTTGAGTTCTGTTGGCAGGGGCAGAGGGTCTCGAACCCCCAACCTTCGGTTTTGGAGACCGACGCTCTGCCAATTGAGCTATGCCCCTGCGGCAGAGACTGCGAGGCGCCCCATGATCCCGGGGCGCCCCTTGTTCACGCATCGTTACTCGATCACCTTGGCCACGACGCCGGCGCCGACGGTACGGCCGCCCTCGCGGATGGCAAAGCGCAAGCCCTCTTCCATGGCAATCGGGGCAATCAGCTTCACGGTGATCGTGATGTTGTCGCCCGGCATCACCATCTCGGTGCCCGCCGGCAGATCAATGGCGCCCGTCACGTCAGTGGTGCGGAAGTAGAACTGCGGACGGTAGCCGTTGAAAAACGGGGTGTGGCGACCGCCTTCATCCTTGCCCAGTACGTAGATCTCGGCCGTGAAGTGGGTGTGCGGAGTGATGCTGCCCGGTTTCGCCAGCACCTGGCCGCGCTCGACTTCCTCGCGCTTGGTGCCGCGCAGCAGCACGCCCACGTTGTCGCCCGCCTGGCCCTGGTCGAGGAGCTTCCTGAACATCTCGACGCCGGTGCAGGTGGTCTTGGTCGTCGGACGCAAACCGACGATCTCGATTTCCTCGCCCACCTTGACAATGCCGCGCTCGATCCGGCCCGTCACCACGGTGCCGCGGCCGGAAATCGAGAAGACGTCCTCGATCGGCATGAGGAAGGGACCGTCGATGGCGCGCTTGGGCTCGGGGATGTAGGAATCGAGCGCCTCGGCCAGCTTGATGATGGAACCCTCGCCCAGCTCGCCCTTGTCGCCTTCGAGCGCCTTCAGGGCCGAGCCCTTGACGATGGGAATGTCGTCCCCGGGAAATTCGTACTTGCTGAGCAGCTCGCGCACTTCCATCTCCACCAGCTCGAGCAGCTCGGCATCGTCCACCATGTCGCACTTGTTCATGTAGACGATGATGTAGGGCACGCCCACCTGGCGCGCCAGCAGGATGTGCTCGCGCGTCTGCGGCATCGGGCCGTCAGCGGCCGAGACAACCAGAATGGCACCGTCCATCTGGGCAGCACCGGTGATCATGTTCTTCACGTAGTCGGCATGGCCCGGGCAGTCAACGTGCGCATAGTGACGGTTCTTCGTCTCATACTCGACGTGCGCCGTGTTGATGGTGATGCCGCGCGCCTTCTCCTCCGGCGCCGCATCAATCTGGTCGTAGGCCTTCGCCTCGCCACCAAACTTGGTCGACAACACCGTCGTGATCGCCGCCGTCAACGTGGTCTTGCCATGATCCACGTGCCCAATCGTCCCAACGTTCACATGCGGCTTCGTACGTTCGAATTTGCCTTTGGCCATGTCGTTACCCGTATAAAATAATCAACCAAAAAACCACTGTGGTGCCCATGGCGTGGATTGAACACGCGACCTCTCCCTTACCAAGGGAGTGCTCTGCCACTGAGCTACATGGGCAGTCAACCTGCTGCTGGAGCGGCGAACGGGAATCGAACCCGTGTCATCAGCTTGGAAGGCTGAGGTTCTACCATTGAACTACCGCCGCCCGCCGACCCGCTCACGAACCTGCGCTGCTCAGCTGGTCCGGTCTCAGCTTCATTCCATAAAAAACACTGGTGGAGGGGGAAGGATTCGAACCTTCGAAGGCAGAGCCGACAGATTTACAGTCTGTTCCCTTTGACCGCTCGGGAACCCCTCCAGCGAAACAGCAGATTTTGCTTGTTTTCACAAGAAAAGTCAAACAACTGTCGGTTTCCGGCAATAACATCGCTTGACGTGCGTTCGGAATGGGCAAAAGGGCGTCGATAGGGCCTTGGCCTCTCCTCGGCGTAGAATCGGGCTCCCTGTGCGAACCGAGAAAATGATGACCGAACCCTTGAGCCCCTCTGCCATCGACATCCTCTTTCTTCAGGCCAGAACCCATAACGCATGGCTGGACAAGCCGATCGACGAGGCCATGTTGCGTCGGATATGGAATCTTGCGCGCATGGGCCCGACTTCGGCGAACTGCTGTCCGATGCGGGTGGTCTTCGTCACAACTCCCGAAGCCAAGGCCCGGCTACAGCCGGCGCTGATGGAAGGCAACCGGGCCAAAACCATGGCGGCACCGCTTACGGCCATATTCGGCAACGACAGCCGGTTCTATGATTTATTGCCCAAGCTATTCCCTCACACTGACGCGCGGAGCTGGTTTGCCGGTCCGGAGAAAGCGGAGATAGCGGCCACGACCGCATTTCGAAACGGCACGCTGCAGGCGGCCTACTTCATGCTGGCGACACGTGCGCTCGGGCTCGATTGCGGGCCTATGTCCGGCTTTGACAATGCGTGGGTGGATCGCGAGTTCTTCCCTGGCGGCCACATCAAGTCCAACTTCATTTGCAACCTCGGTTACGGCGATCACAGCGCCTTGTTTCCGCGCAGTCCAAGGCTGGAATTCCAGGAGGCATGCATAATCGCATGATAGTGAGGGCTTATTAATGGATCACCCCTATCCGCCTCATCCATCCCTTCCGCCCCCCCTGATCTCAGTCTTGTCCGGCCGTTTCGGCGAGCGCTTTTCCACCAGCCAGGCGGTGTGCGACCAGCATGGCCGGGACGAATCGGTACACCCTGCGGCGGCTCCGGATGCCGTCGTCTTCGCCGAAAGCTCGGAGGAGGTGGCGGACATCGTCCGCTTATGTCGCCAGCACAAAGTGCCGGTCATACCCTTCGGGGCGGGCAGTTCGGTGGAAGGCCATTTCATTGCCGTACATGGCGGCATCTGCATTGATCTGAGCCGAATGGACAGGATTGTCGCCATACATGCCGAAGATCTTGACGCCACCGTCCAGCCCGGAGTCAGCCGCAAGCAGTTGAACGCGGAGTTGCACGACACCGGTCTTTTCTTTCCCATCGATCCCGGCGCCGACGCCTCACTGGGCGGCATGGCCGCCACGCGCGCCTCGGGAACCAATGCCGTGCGCTACGGCACCATGCGCGACAATGTGCTCGGCATGACGGTGGTGCTGGCCGACGGCCGTATCATCCGTACCGGCGGACGGGCGAAGAAATCCTCGGCCGGCTATGACCTGACGCGCCTGTTCGTCGGCTCGGAAGGTACGCTCGGCATCATTACCGAACTGACCGTGAAGCTCTATCCTGTGCCGGAGGCGATTTCCAGCGCAGTGTGCGCCTTCCCGAGCGTGGATGCCGCCGTCGATACGGTCATTCAGACCATCCAACTTGGCGTCCCGGTGGCGCGCATCGAACTGCTGGACGCACTCACCATCTCAGCCGTGAACCGCTACAGCAAGACCGCCTTAAAGGAAGCGCCGACGCTGTTCTTCGAGTTCCACGGCTCGCCCTCCGGCGTCGAGGAACAGGCGACCCTGGTGCAGGAACTCGCCGCCAGCCACGGCGGCATGAACTTCGAATGGGCCACACGGCCGGAAGATCGCACCCGTCTCTGGCAGGCGCGCCACGATGCCTACTTCGCCTGCCTGCAACTCAAGCCCGGCGCCCGTGCCTTTCCGACAGACGTTTGCGTGCCGATCTCGCGACTGGCCGAATGCATTCGCGCCACCAACGAGGACATCGCCCGCAGCACGATCCCCATCCCTCTCTTCGGCCACGTCGGCGATGGCAATTTCCATCTGGTCGTGCTCATCGACACGGCCAACCCCCAGGAAGTGGCCGAGGCCGAGAAGATCAACCATGCGGTCGTCGAGCGCGCGCTGGCCATGGAAGGCACCTGCACGGGTGAGCACGGCGTCGGCATCGGCAAGCAGAAATTCCTCGTGGCGGAACACGGCGAGGGCGCCGTCGACGTCATGCGCGCGCTGAAGCTGGCGCTCGACCCCGACAACCTGCTCAATCCGGGCAAGATCCTTCCCTGAAGGCTTTGAGCCGCGTGTAGAATCGGCTTGCGGACGGCGCCCACAAGGCGCCCGACCGAGCGGGGCTCCACAAACGGCCCCACGTCAAAAACACGATTTTTGCGGAGGAGACATCCTATGGCGGACATCGCCACCCCGGTTCGTCCCGAACCGGCAGCCGACACCACGCTCGACACCAAGTACACCCTCGAATCCGGCCGCGTCTATCTCACCGGCACCCAGGCGCTCGCCCGCCTGCCGATGATGCAGCGCGAACGCGACCTCGCCGCCGGGGTCAACACCGCCGGCTTCATCTCCGGCTACCGCGGCTCGCCGCTGGGCGGGCTCGACCAGACGCTGTGGCGCGCGAGGAAGCATCTCGACACCCACCACATCAAGTTCCAGCCCGGCGTCAACGAGGATCTCGCCGCCACCGCCATCTGGGGCACGCAGCAGGTCAACCTCTTCCCCGGCGCCAAATACGACGGCGTGTTCTCGATGTGGTACGGCAAGGGGCCGGGCGTCGACCGCTGCGGCGACGTCTTTCGTCACGCCAATGCCGCCGGCACGGCGAAATTCGGCGGCGTGCTGGCGGTGGCGGGCGACGACCACGCGGCGCGCTCCTCCACCGTGGCGCACCAGACCGAGCACATCTTCAAGGCCGTCATGATGCCGGTGCTGGCGCCCTCCGGCGTGCAGGATTACCTCGACCTCGGCCTGCACGGCTGGGCCATGTCGCGCTACTCGGGCTGCTGGGTCGCCTTCAAGGCGGTGGCGGATACCATCGAATCCTCCGCCTCGGTGTATGTCGACCCGCATCGTGTCGACATCGCGCTGCCCGACTACCCGCTGCCGCCGGGCGGCCTCAACATCCGCTGGCCGGACGACCGGCTGGTGCAGGAACAGCGCCTGCTGCACCACAAGCTCTACGCCGCGCTGGCCTACGCACGACTCAACAAGCTCAACCAGATCGTCATCGACAGCCCGAACCCGCGCATCGGCATCATCACCTGCGGCAAGTCCTACCTCGACGTGCGCCAGGCCTTCGACGATCTCGGCATCGACGACCGGCTCGCCACCGAGATCGGCATCCGCCTCTACAAGGTCGGCATGGTGTGGCCGCTCGAATCCGAAGGGGTGCGCCACTTCGCCGAGGGGCTGGAGGAGATCCTCGTCGTCGAGGAGAAGCGCCAGCTCCTCGAGTACCAGCTGAAGGAGGAGCTCTACAACTGGCGTGAAGACGTGCGCCCGCGCGTCATCGGCAAGTTCGACGAGAAGGGCGAATGGGCGCAGCCGCACGGCGAATGGCAGCTGCCGGCCTGCGGCGAGCTGACGCCGGCCATGATCGCCCGCGTCATCGCCGGGCGCATCGGTCGATACGTCACGTCGGACCGCATCCGCGCGCGCCTGGCCTTTCTCGAAGCCAAGGAGCGGGCGCTGGAAAAAACCGTCATTGCGACGCAGCGCATCCCGCACTTCTGCTCGGGCTGCCCGCACAACACCTCGACGCGCGTGCCCGAGGGCAGCCGTGCGCTCGCCGGCATCGGTTGCCATTTCATGGCGACCTGGATGAACCGCTCGACCGCCACCTTCTCGCACATGGGCGGCGAGGGCGCCGCCTGGGTCGGCCAGGCGCCGTTCACCGAAACGCGCCACGTCTTCGCCAATCTCGGCGACGGCACCTATTTCCACTCCGGCATGCTCGCTGTGCGAGCAGCCGTAGCGGCATTCAACAACCCTCCCCCCACCCCCCTCCCCGAGGGAGGGGGTGACTGCGGCTCGCTACGCTCGCAGGCCAGCACGGCTCCTAAAGGCATCACCTACAAGATCCTCTACAACGACGCCGTCGCCATGACCGGCGGCCAGCCCGTCGACGGCAACCTCAGCGTGCCGCAGATGGCGCACCAGCTCGCCGCCGAGGGCGTGAAGCGCATCGTCGTCATCACCGACGGCACCGAGCGCGCCTACGCCGCGGCCGACCTGCCACAGGGCGTGCCGCTGCGCCACCGCGATGCGCTTGACCTCGTCCAGCGCGAGCTGCGCGAATTCCCCGGCGTCTCGGCGCTGATTTACGACCAGACCTGCGCCGCCGAGAAACGCAGGCGCAGGAAGCGCGGCAAGTTCCCAGACCCGGCGCGGCGCGTCTTCATCAACGAGGCGGTGTGCGAGGGCTGTGGTGACTGCTCCGAGCAGTCGAACTGCCTCTCGGTGGTGCCGGTGGACACCGAGTTCGGCCGCAAGCGCGCCATCGACCAGTCTGCCTGCAACAAGGACTACACCTGCCTTAAAGGCTTCTGTCCCAGCTTTGTCACTGTCGAGGGCGGACGGCTCATCAAGGGCAAAGCGCTCGCCGCCGACGAAAGCGGCTTCGCCGCCTTGCCCGAGCCGCACATAGCAGAGACCAAGGAGCCCTGGGGCATCCTCATCACCGGCGTCGGCGGCACCGGCGTCATCACCATCGGCGCCCTCATCGGCATGGCGGCGCACCTCGACGGCAAGGGCGTCACCGCGCTCGACATGACGGGCCTGGCGCAGAAGTTCGGCGCCGTCTTCTCGCACGTGCGCATCGCCGAGCGGCCGGAGGACATCCACGCCGTTCGGGTGGCGGCCGGCGAGGCCAATGCAGTGATCGGCGGCGACATCGTCGTCTCCGCCAATCCGGAAGCACTGGCGAAGATGAAGGCCGGCTTCACGCGCGCCGTCGTCAACTGCGCGGCGACGCCCACGGCGGAATTCATCCGCAATCCGGACTGGCAGTTCCCGCTGGAGAAGATGCAGCAGACCATTCAGGAAGCCACCGGCGAAGGCCGCGCCGACTTCATCGACGCCAACGGCCTGGCGACGGCGCTGATGGGCGACGCCATTTTCGGCAACCTGTTCCTGCTCGGCCACGCCTGGCAGCGGGGGATGGTGCCGGTCTCCCTCGACGCCCTGCACAAGGCCATCGCGCTCAACGGCGTGGCGGTGGACGCCAACCTCAAGGCCTTCCTCTGGGGCCGGCGCGCCGCCCACGACCGCGCCGCGGTGGAGCGCTTCGCCCGCCCGGCCGCGGTGGTCGAACTGCCACGCGTACCGACGCTGGACGATCTCATCACCCGCCGCGTTTCCTATCTGACCGATTACCAGGACACCACCTACGCCGCCCGTTACAGGGCGCTGGTAGACAAGGTGCGCGCGGCGGAGGCGCCGCTCGGTTCGACGCGGCTCGCCGAGGCCGTGGCGAAGCACTACTTCAAGCTGCTGGCGGTCAAGGACGAGTACGAGGTGGCGCGGCTGCACGCCGATCCGGCCTTCCACGCCAGGATCGCCGCCACCTTCGAGGGCGACTACCACCTCAACTTCCACCTGGCGCCTCCGCTGCTGTCGAAGGCCGATCCCGTCACGGGTCGTCCGCAGAAGCGTGCCTACGGGCCGTGGATGCTGACGGCGTTGCGCTGGCTGGCCAGGCTGAAGTTCCTTCGCGGCGGCGCGCTGGACGTCTTCGGCCGGACAGCGGAACGCCGCCTGGAGCGGGAACTCATCGCCGAATACGAGAGGGACATCACCGATGCTCTAGCCAAGCTGAGCACTTCGACCCTCGATACGGCGGTCGCGCTCGCCAGCCTGCCCGAGCAGATCCGCGGCTTCGGCCACGTCAAGCTGCGCGCGGTCGAGGCCGCGCGGGAAAAACGCAAAGCGCTGCTGTCCGAGCTGAACGGCGCCGCAACGCCTGCCGCGAAGGCAGCCTGAGGGTACGCGTGTCGGCGCTCAAGGCCCTCGCCGCGCAGTTCCTGGCCTGGGTGCTGGCCGGGGCGGGTTATCTCGCCCTCGGCCTGCCGCTGACGGCCTCGCTCCCGCTGGCCGTTGTCCAAGGCATTCTCGCTGCAAGCCTCGGCGCGCTGCTGCGCGCGGAACCCTGGTGGATTCCCATCCACCTGATCTTTTCGCCGGCGCTCGTCCTTGCCCTGCGGCTCGACCTGCCCCCCGGCCTCTATCTCGCCGTGCTGGCGGGACTGACTTTTGTCTTCTGGACCACCTTTCGCGGCGAAGTGCCGCTGTTCCTCTCAAGCCGCGCCGTGGCGGAAGCTCTTCTCGGCCTGTTGCCGCAGCACGCCGGCCTGCGGGTAATCGACCTCGGCGCCGGCAGCGGTGGCCTGCTGCGCCGGCTGGCGCGGGCGCGGCCGGAGGCGCGCTTCACCGGCATCGAGCATGCGCCCCTGCCGTATTTCCTCGCCCGGCTGAACGCCCGCGGCCTGGTCAACCTTGTCATCCGGCGCAGCGATCTGTGGCGCGAGCCGCTGCACGGGACGGATGTCGTGTTTGTCTTTCTCTCACCCCGGGTCATGCCACGCCTGTGGGAAAAGACGCGCGCGGAGATGCGCCCCGGGGCCCTGCTGGTCAGCAGCAGTTTTCCGGTGCCGGAAGCGGAACCGGAAAGGGTGGTCGAGGTCGCCGACCGGCGCGGCACGAAGCTGTACTGCTACCGCATGTAGCGAAATTGCTGGCCAATTCCCCCTCAATTCGCCATATTGGAATCCGGACTTCATGGCAATAATCGGCGCCAAGGAGGCACCATGGCCGAAATCGTCTGCATCATCGGCAACAAGGGCGGCACGGGCAAGACCACGCTTTCGCACATGCTGTGCCAGGGCATGGGCCTGCTCGGCCAGCGTTCCGTCTGCGTGCTGACCGACATCCACCGCGAGCCGCTCGATCCGGATGGGCGACGCTACCTCGTCGCCGACGCGCGCACGCGCGAGGCGCTGGGCAAGGTGGCGGACAAGATCCGCAGCCTGCAGGGCTGGCTCGGCGTCATCGACGGGGGCGGCAACCGCACCGAAATGGACCGCAAACTCTACGGCCTCGCCAGCCTGGTGCTGCTGCCCTTCCGCGACTCGCACGAGGACATCCGCACCGTGATCCGCGACCTGGAGATGTTCCCGCGCGCCTGGGCCATCCCGACGCAATGGCCGACCAACCCCTGGCAGCAGGAGGCGGCGGAAAAAACCGTCAAGGAGCAACTGGACCCGTTCGCCGACCGTCTCCTGCAGCCGGTGAATGCACTCTCGGCAACCAAGCTGCTGCTGCAGAAGAACATCCCGCCCAAGCTGCCCACCCCGCTGGGCAACGCCTGCCGCGCGTTCGCCTACCAGGTGCTGGATCTGATGGAGATTGCCTGCGAAGCCCCGTTGGAGGACGTCGAGGAAGCAGCCGGCGAGGAACGACTCGCCAGGCCGCCCGCCGAATCCTACGACGCTCCGGCCGCCCCAAGCCCCACCCGGCACTGACCTTACAGTTTCCCGCGGTGCCGCTGGATGAGGGCGATCGCCTCCGCCCGGCTCGACACGCCTAGCTTGCGCAGTATCTTGGAGACATGCACCTTGACCGTGCCCTCGGTCAGCACCAGCAGGTCGGCAATCTCCTGGTTCGACTTCCCCTCCCGCATCAGTTCCAGGACGCGCACCTGCCCTTCGGTCAGGCCATAGCGGGAGGCAACGGAACGGCCGCGGCCGATGCCGCCGCCCAGGGTCACGGAGAGCTTGTCGTGCAGATGCGCGGGGATATAGACCTCGCCCTGCAGGACCCGCCCGATCGCATCGAGCAGCGTGTCGCTGTTGCCGGACTTGGTCACGTAGCCGGCGGCGCCCAGGCGCAGGGCGCGATTGACCACGTCGACGTCCTCGAGGGCTGACAGCACCACCACCGGCACGGCCGGAAAGCGCTTGCGCAGGATGCCGAGCAGGGAAAGGCCGTTGGTGCCCGGCAGCATGATGTCGAGCAGGACGAGGTCGAATTCCCGCTCCGTTTCCAGCAACAGCAGAGCGCTTTCCGCATCGTGCGCCTCGTGCTGGACGACATTCGGGCCGAGCTTGCGCAGGATCTGCAGCAAACCCTCGCGCACCATGGCGTGATCGTCGATGACCAGCATCCTGAGCGACACGCCTCCTCCCAGTCGAAGTTGTTCTGTTTTGCCGGATGATACGGGATAGGACCGGGGCGCGCCAACAGGCGCGCATAATGACAACTGCGTTCAACCCGACGAGGCCCGCACGATGCGCCCCACCGCGCCCGACAGCGCCCTGCAAGCCGATCAAGCCGAACTCAATGCCCTTGTCATGGCGGAGCAGGCGCACATGCTCTACAGCCAGTTGATCGTTTCGGTCACCGGAACCATGGCCGGCGCCGGACTGCTCGTCGCCACCCTGGCCAAAGTCGTCGAACCGCTGACGCTCTGGTCGTGGTTCATGCTGATGTGCGCCAACCAGGGCTGGCGGCTGTTCCTCGGTGTGCGCTTCAGGCGCAGCGGACTCGACCGCATGAGCGTCGACCGTGCCCTTGCCGTCTGGGCCATAGGGTCGGGCATATCGGGCGTGCTGTGGGGGAGCGGCTACCTGCTGATGTCACCCGCCGACTCGCCGCTGCATCTGGCGATCATGACCATCCTGATTTTCGGCGTGGCCGCCGGCGCGACGCCCCTGATCGCCTCGCACGTCCCCTCGTTCTACGCGTTCATCCTCCCGGCGCTGCTGCCCATCGTCGCACGCAATGCCCTGGAAGCCGACAAGCTGCACATCATTCTCGCCTTCGTTTGTCTGGTCGTAACGCTCGGCATCCTGTCCTTCGGCCGCAAGTACAACCAGCTGCTGACGGAATCCTTGCGCAGCCGCTTACAGAACGAGGCGCTCGCCGTACAACTGGCCGCCCAGAATCGGGAACTCGAGCAGGCGCGCAACACGGCCGAAATGGCCAGCCGCGCCAAGACCCGGTTCTTCGCCGCCGCCAGCCACGACTTGCGCCAGCCCCTGCACGCCATGGGCCTGTTCGCCGCCGCCCTGGCCGATCGGGCGCACGACCCGGAAATCCGCCACTTGGTCGGCAACATCAACGCCTCGGTCGACGCGCTCGAATCCCTCTTCAACGAGCTGCTCGACATTTCGAAGATCGACGCAGGCGCCATACGACCGCGCAACGAGCCGCTGCCCCTGCGCCCGCTGCTGGATCGCTTGCGCACAGACTTCGCGGCGGAAGCGAGCGTCAAGGGCCTGCAACTCCGCGTACGTCCGAGCGACGCCATCGTCTGCAGCGACCCCCTGTTGCTCGAGCGGGTCCTGCGCAACCTGATCGACAACGCCATTCGCTACACACGCAGCGGCGGCATTCTGGTCGGCGTCCGCCGGCGCGCCGACAACTGGCGCATCGAGGTCCGGGACACGGGCATCGGCATCGCGCCGGACCAGATCGGGCGCGTATTCGACGAGTTCTACCAGATCGGCAATGCCGAGCGCGACCGGCGCCGGGGCCTCGGCCTGTCCATCGTGCGCCGCCTGGCCGACCTGCTCGGTCATCCCCTGACGCTGCGCTCGCGCCTGGATCGCGGCACGGTATTTGCCCTCGAGCTGCCGGCGCTCTGCGCAAATCACCTCGCCGAGCGGGTCGGCGACCCGCTGCCGGCGCTGACCGGTTTCTACGGCCGCCTGATCGTGATCGTCGACGACGAGGAATCGGTGCGCGAAAGCATGCACAGCCTCCTGACGGGCTGGGGCGCCGAGGTGATCCTCTGCGGTGGTGTGGCCGATAAGGTGCTATCCATCGCCCGCCTGCAGCGGCGGCCGGACATCGTCATCGCCGACTACAGGCTGAGCGGGGGGACCACCGGCATCGACGCCATCCGCGGCGTGCGCGCGCGCTTCGGCGGCCAGGTGCCGGCCGTCATCGTCACCGGCAGCACCACCGCGCAAATTGCCGGAGAGGCCCAGGCCCTGGGTTGCCCGCTGCTGCTCAAGCCGGTCATGCCGGCCAAGCTGCGCAGCCTGCTCAATGCCATGCTGCAGGAGTAAGATTCGTACATCTACAGCAAGGAGCCCGCCATGTCCCTAGATGCCGCCCAGCCGAATACCGACCCGCTGGAGTTCCTCAAAAGCATGTGGGGCAGCATGGGCTTCGCCGTGCCCGGCATGGTGACGCCGACGCTCGACGTCAAAGAGCTCGACAAGCGCATCGCGGAGATGAAGACCGTCGAGGGCTGGCTGCGCATGAACCTCAACATGCTGCAGATGAGCATCCAGGGCCTCGAGATGCAGCGCGCCACGCTGGCCGCGATGCAGGCCATCAGCCAGTCGGCCGGCTCGCCGGAGGCCAACGCCAACCCCTTCGCCAATCCCGCCCTCTGGCCCTGGAACATGATGCAGCCCGGGGCGGGCGCCTCCGCCGCTGCAGCGTCTACGGAAAAACCGGACAGCAAGAAGAAATAAGGCCTGTTCAGCCGGCACCGAGGGCGGCAAGCCAGAACGGCATCGTGAGCATGGCGCCGAGGGTCGTCGCCGAGATGAGCCAGGCCACGCCTGCCCCGTCCCCGCCCATGCGCATCGCCAGGATGTAGGCCGAACTGGCTGTCGGCAGCGCGCCGAACATGACCACCACATCGAAGTACACGCCCTGCAGGCCGAGCAGCCGCGCCGCGCCCCAGGCGAGGCTCGGCACGACCAGCAACTTGATGGCCAGGATTCCGGCCGAGGGCAAGTGATTGCCCGCCTCGCCGCGCAGCTTGAGCGCCGCGCCCACAGCCAGAAGCCCAAGGGCGATCGATGCCTCCGAGAGCCGGGCGAGGAACTGCCCCGCCACCTCCGGCAGCGCCGCCCCGCTCAGATTGAACAGCAGACCGGCGACCGTGCCGAGGATGAGCGGGTTGCGCACGATCTCGCGCACGACCCCCAGTTGGCCATGTCGGGCTAGCATCCAGACCGAGGCGAGATTGGCCAGCGGCACCATGGCGCCGATGAGAATGCCCATCGCCGCAATGCCGGCCTCGCCATGCAGCTTGCCCGCCACCGCCAGGCCGATATAGGAATTGAAGCGGAAGGCGCACTGGAAGCGGGAGGCGAAGGCCATGGGATGAGACCCGAACAGGGGCCGCAACAGCAGGCCCAGCAGCATGCCACCGCCCATGGCCGCCGCACCGCTCGCGACGAAAGGCGCGGCGACGGCGAAATCGATGTGCGTGCGGGCGATGGCGTAAAACAGCAGCGCCGGAAACAGCACGAAATAGATCAGTTTTTCCAGCCCGGTCCAGAAGTGGTCGCCCAGATGCATCAGCCGGCGCAGGCCGAAGCCGAGCAGGATGAGGGCGAAATCGGGGAGGAGGACGAGGGCGGAGGCGATCAATCTATTCGCCGGCGCGTTCCTTCAGCAGCGGCTCGTCAGGCCGCTCGGCGAGCAGGCGGCGCCACTCCGCCCGTGCGAGGTGAAACGCCTCGTAGCGCTCGAGCATCAGCGCGTAGGCGACCCGGTCGGAGAACTTCGCGCCATCCGCGGGCTGAATGCGATTGAGGCGGGCGCGCGCCTCCGCATCGAGCACGGCGAAATCGGCCGTACGGCTCAGCTTGCGGCCGCTGGCGAGGCGCGCCTCGACGCTCCAGGAATACGACTCGCCGGGCTTGAGCCGGACGTTCTCGGGCAGCTGGCCGCTCTCACCCTTCTGCTCGAATTCGGCCACCGGCTGTCCTGCGCTGTCGATGACCTGCACGCGGTAGCTCTCGGCGCCGCTGACCGCAGCCCAGCGGAATAGCGGCCGTTCGTCGAGCACGCGCACGGAAACCGGTTCGAGCAGCTTCACCGTCAGGCCCGGCCCGAGGCTGCGCATGACGATGGTCGCCTGCTGCACCGTGGCCGGTTTGACGCGCACGGGCGGAATGGCATCGACCGGCAGCTTGCGCTTCTCCGGCTGCGCGCCCTGCAGCGCGGTGGGCGCGTTCGGCCCGATCTGATAGCGCCCGGCGCCCTTGAGACGGAATTCTTCGCCGCTGGCCAGATAGAGCAGCGTGACCGTGGCGCCCGGTGCCAGGCGCAGCCGGGCGCCGCCCTCCAGTTCGGCCAGAACGCCGACGGCGACCCCGCCCGGTTCCGCCTCGATGCGGCCCGTGGCGTCGGTGATCATGGCCACGCCCGCCGCCTGCACCGCGCACGCCCAGAGGAACCCCAACAGCGCCATGCCATATCTGATCATCATGCCCTCCTGTGCCGGCGATCAGTGTAATGCCTTGTCCGGCGGCCGCCAACCGGACACCTCCACCGCGGCGCGCCCCTTGATTGCCATCGCCCCCAGCGGCACGAACCCTTCGCGGAAAGTCAGTCGCTGCAGCACGGCGTTCGAGGCCAGCAGGGGATAGCCCGCTTCCTTGGTCAGCCCCTCGATGCGGGAGGCGGCGTTGACCGCATCGCCGACGGCGGTGTACTCGTGGCGGTCGGCCGCACCGATGTAGCCGACGACCGCCGCGCCGAAATGCAGGCCGATGCCGATGTGCAGGGACGCGCGGCCTTCCGCTTCCAGTTCGGCATTCAGCGCCGCCAGCTCGCCGAGCATCGCGCGCGCCGTCGCGAAGGCGTCGTCGCAGGGATTGTCGCGCGGCTGCGGCGCACCGAAGAAGGCCATGATGCCGTCGCCCATGAACTTGTCGAGGGTGCCGCCGTGGGCATGGATCGCCGCCACCATGCGCCCGAAATAGCGGTCGAGCAACCGCGTCACCTCCTCCGGCGGCAGCGATTCGGACAGCGTGGTGAAGCCGCGGATGTCGGAAAACAGCAGGCAGATCTCGCGCCGCTCGCCGCCCAACTGCGGCTGCAGGCGGCCGGCAAGGATTTCCCGCAATACGTCGGGGCTGACGAAGCCGGTGAAGGCCGCCCGCAGCCAGCGTTTCTCGCGCATGGCGAACCAGGCTTCCAGGGCCGCGCGCGCGCCGGCCGCCAGCAGGGCCGCCAGCACCGGCCAGGCCAGCGGCACGTGCCGCCCCTCGCGCAGCAGCAGCATTTCCAACGCCAGCGCGCCGACGACCGCCATGCCGAGCAACACCGCATTGAGGCCGCCGGGACGCAGCCACCAGGCCAGCGCGGCCGCGAGCGTCGCCAGCAAGGCGATCCCCTCGCCGACGGGACGCACGATGCGCCCCTCCAGGAGGCTGCGCATCTGCTGGGCATGGATGAGCACGCCGTGGGTCGTGTCGCGATCCCGGTCCCATGCCGCCAGCCGCACCGGCAGCTTGATCTGGTCTTCGTAGGGGAAGACGTTGCCGAGGATGACGACTTTGCCGCCGAACCGGCGCGCCAGCGCCTCGCCGTCGCCCGCCGCCTGCAGGGCCAGCACCTCGCGCAGGGGCACATAGATGAAGTCCGTGCCGAGCGCGAATTGCACTAGACCGTATTCGACCGGTACGTCGAGGCGGCGCGCCAGTTGTCCGGCCAGCGTCGGCCCCAGGCCCTCGTCGAAGCGGCGCACCGCTCCATCCTCGTCGAGTTGCACCAGCGCATAGCCGACGCCCTCTCGCCCGGCGAGGGTGAGGAAGGGCTGATGCACGGGCCGCGGCCTTCCGGCCTCGTCGATGGTGACGCCCAGCACCAGCGGCGCCACGTTGCGCAGGCGCAGCATGCCGCGCGCGAGCGCGGCGTCCAGCCCCGGCCTGAGGCCGTCGTAGCTCGTCTGCGGCAGGGTAACATCGAGGCCGACGGCGCGCGGCTTCGCCGCCGCCATCGCTTCGAGAAAGCGGCCGAGCTCGGCATGCATGGTGGCGAGCGGCAGGTTCATGGCGCGCACGGAGGCGTCGTCGATGCCGACCACCACGACATCCTGCGCGACGGGCAGCGGCGCATGCGCGCGCAGCAGGCGGAATTGCAGATCGACCCAGGCGAGTTCGAGCAGACGCGCCGGGAGAAGCAGGCTCATCGCGAGCAGGAAAACGCACGACAGCGCGAAACCGATGCGCAGCTGTGCTGCCTGGGGACTGCCCTGGGAAGACTGAGAGACCGACATGGCCCTCCAGCCCTATTAATCGAGCCTAGATTATGCCCTGCCGGCGCAGCTTGTCGATGGCATCCCGGTCGAAGCCGGCATCGCGCAGGATTTCCTCGCTGTGCTGGCCGGGCGCGGGTGCACTGCGCTCGATGGCGAATTCGTATCCGGACATCTTGTAGGGCGGCCCAATTTGCGGAATGCCGTCGGCCTCGACCACCATGCCGCGCGCCTGCAGTTGCTCGTTGTCGAGCGCCTCGCCGATGTGGAGCACCGGGGTCACGCAGCAGTCGACCCGGTCGAACATGGCGGTCCATTCCGCCTGCGACTTGCCGGCGAAGACGGCGGCAAGTTCCCGCTTCGCCTGCTCCCCTCTAGTGCCGAACGAAAGATGGCAAGGCTTCAGGTCGGGCCGTTCGAGCGTATCGCAGAGCCGCTCCCAGAACTTTTTCTCGAGCGCGCCGACCGCCATGTGACGGCCGTCGGCCGTCGCGTACACGCCGTAGCAGGGAACGCCGCCGGAGAGCAGATCCGCCCCGCGCGGCGGCGGCGCCAGGCGCGCCAGCAGGCCGGCGAGCGGAAACACGGCATGCGCCAGCACCGCATCGGTCATGGCGACATCGACATGACGGCCGCACCCCGTGGCACGCGCATCGATCACCGCGGCAAGCAGGCCGACCAGCGGCGCCAGCGCGCCGCCAAGCAGATCGCCGATCTGGAAATTGGGCACCACCGGCGGAGCGCCCGCCGCGCCGATCTGGTCGAGCACGCCGGCATAGCCGATGTAGTTGATGTCGTGCCCGGCGCGCTGGGCGTAGGGGCCGTCCTGCCCGTAGCCGGTGATGGAGCAGAAGACGAGGCGGGGATTGAGCGCGGACAGGGCTTCGTAGCCTAGCCCAAGTCTTTCCATGACGCCCGGGCGAAAACCTTCGATGACGACGTCCGCCGACAAAGTCAGTCGCCGGAAGACGGCGACGCCCTCGGGCTGCTTCAGGTCGAGGCGCAGCGCGCGCTTGTTGCGGTTGACCAGTTTGAAGAAGGCGCTCGTCTCGCCCGGTTTGGCGCCCATCGTACGGGCGTAATCGCCCTCGCCGGTGTCCTCGATCTTGATGACATCCGCGCCGAGGTCGGCGAGATGCTGGGTGGCAACGGGGCCCGGCAGCAGCCGGGTGAGGTCGAGCACGCGCAGGCCGGCGAGCGGCTTGCGGCGCGACTCAGTCATACTTCCTGGCGTCGTCGATGACCTTGCCGTCGTTGGGCAGTTCCCCCGCGCCAGCGAACGCCACTTCGCCACGCAGCTTGGTGACATCGCGGACGCTGTCGGCAATCGCCCTGGCCAGCGTTTCCGTCGCCACGGCCTCGCAGCGCAGAGTCATGCGGTCCTGGCCGGTCTCGTTGTCGACCACCAGCCGGGCCTTGCCGACTTCGGGGTGACGCTTGACGACTTCCGCCACCTGGCTCGGATGCACGAACATGCCCTTCACCTTGGCGGTCTGGTCGGCGCGGCCCATCCAGCCCTTGATGCGCACGTTGCTGCGGCCGCAGGGGCTGATGCCGGGCAGCACGGCGGAGAGGTCGCCGGTGCCGAAGCGGATCAGCGGGTAATCCGGGTTGAAGCTGGTGACCACCACCTCGCCGACCTCGCCGTCCGCCACCGGGTCGCCGGTGCCGGGGCGCACGATCTCGAGGATCAGCGACTCCTCCAGCACGAGGCCCTCGCGCGCCTCGGTCTCGTAGGCGACGAGTCCGAGATCGGCGGTACCGTAAGCCTGCAGCGCGGCGATGCCGCGCTCGGCGCACAGCGCCTTCTGATTCGGGAAGAAGGCCTCGCCCGAAACCACCGCCTTCCTCAGGCTGGAGACGTCCGTCTTCAACTCGTCGGCCTTCTCGAGGATGATCTTCAGGAACGACGGCGTGCCGATGTAGCCGGCCGGCCTCAGCTCGGCGATGGCCTGCACCTGCATCTCGGTCTGCCCGACGCCGGCGGGAAACACCGCGCAGCCGATCTTGCGCGCCGCACCGTCGGTCATGAAGCCGGCCGGCGTGAAGTGGTAGGAGAAGGTGTTGTGCACCAGGTCGCCGGCGCGGAAGCCCGCCGCGTAGAGCGAGCGGGCGAAGCGCCACCAGTCGTCGCCGCTGCCCTCCGGATCGTAGATCGGGCCGGGAGAACTGAAAACGCGGCCGAGTTGCGCCAGGGGTGTCGCGGTCAGCCCGCCGAAGGGCGGCAGGGCCTTCTGTCTTTCGTTCAATTCGTGCTTGCGGATCACCGGCAGGCGCGCCAGTGCCGCGCGGCTTGTCACGGCCGCCGGATCGATGTCCTTGTAGAGCTCGGCGAAGGCCGGGGCGTTCGCCCTGGCATGCGCCACCTGCTTCGGCAAGGCGGCAAACAGATCCCGCTCACGCTGCTCGGGATCGCGGGTTTCCAGCGAATCGAAGTATTTCATCAGGATGGCGGCCTGCGGCGATTAGGCAAGCCAGCGCTTTCTGCGGCGGTAGTGCTTGACGTCGCGGAAGCTCTTGCGTCCGGCGGACGACAGGCCGAGGTAGAACTCCTTGACGTCCTCGTTGGCGGCCAGATCCTTGGCGGCGCCTTCCATGACGACGCGGCCGTTCTCGAGGATGTAGCCGAAATCGGCATAGCGCAGCGCCATGTTGGTGTTCTGCTCGGCCAGCAGGAAGGTGACCTTTTCCTTCTGGTTGAGGTCCCTGACGATCGAGAACACCTCGTCGACGATCTGCGGCGCGAGGCCCATCGAGGGCTCGTCCAGCAGCACCATGCGCGGGTTGGCCATCAGGGCGCGGCCGATGGCGCACATCTGCTGCTCGCCGCCCGAGGTGTACGCCGCCTGGCTGCCGCGGCGCGTCTTCAGGCGCGGGAAATACGTGTAGACTTTCTCCAGCGTCTCGGCCACGGCCGCCTTGCCATCCTGTCTGGTATAGGCGCCGGTAAGCAGGTTTTCCTCGATGGTGAGATGCCCGAAACAATGTCTCCCTTCCATGACCTGGATGACGCCGCGCTTGACCAGTTCGGCCGGAGTCAGCGCCTCGATGCGCTCACCGTGCAGCTCGATCGAGCCCTTGGTCACCTCGCCCCGCTCGCCATGCAGCAGGTTGCTCACCGCGCGCAGCGTCGTCGTCTTGCCGGCACCGTTGCCGCCAAGGAGCGCGACGATGCCGCCTTCCGGCACCTGGAAGGAAACGCCCTTCAGCACGAGAATGACGTGGTTGTAGATGACCTCGATGCTGTTCACATTGAGGAAGGTGTGGGCGGTGGCGCTCATGGCATGGCCTGGCTTGTCGGCTGTAGAGATCCATCCGTTCCCCTTCCGGGCGGAAGGGGAACGGATGCTGCGGCAATTACTGCTTGCACTGCTCCGGCGTGCGCGGCGTGATCTTCTTCTCTTCCGCGTAGCGGCCGGAAGCGAGCATCACCATCGGCCGGATGACCTTCTCGTCGGCCTGGTACCAGTCGGAGGTAAACTCCCACTTGGAACCATTCCAGGTATGGATGCGCGCCCAGGCCGAACCCATGTGGTCGAGGCAGGACGTCTGCACCGGCCGCATTACCCCGGCGAAGCCTAAGCCGTCCAGCGTCTTCTGGTCGAGGTTCAGGTTCTCCAGGCCCCAGCGCACCTGCTCCCCGGACATCCACTTGCCCTTGCCGTAGCGCTCCTGCGCCTTCTTCACGCCTTCCACCGTCAGCATGGCAGCGATCATGCCGCGCATGTAGAGCACCTGGCCGACCTCCTCCTTCGGACCGGTGCCCTGGCCCTTGGCATGCAGCGTGGCCTGGATGTCCTTGACGATCTTGGCGTTCGGCTCGGCGCCGTGCTGCTTGGCCAGGGCGTTGTAGCCCTTGGCGCCGTCGCCGACGTCCTTGACATCGGGCTCGGCGCCCGACCACCAGACGCCGTACATCTTCTCGCGCGGGTAGCCGGTGGCCTGGGCTTCCTTGATCGAGGTGGAGTTCATGACGCCCCAGCCCCAGAGCAGGACGTAGTCGGGCCGGTTCTGGCGGATCTGCAGCCAGGTCGCCTTCTGCTCGACGCCCGGATGCGCCACCGGCAGCAGCATGACCTCGAAACCGTGCATCCTGGCGCGCTCCTGCAGCAGGGCGATCGGCTCCTTGCCGTAGGGGCTGTCGTGGTAGACCAGGGCGATCTTCTTGCCCTTCAGTTTGTCGAGGCCGCCCTCCTTCTTGCCGATGTGCTGGATGAGCACGTCGGCCGCCATCCAGTAGGTGCCGAGCAGCGGGAAGTTCCAGGTGAACACGGCGCCGTTCTGCGATTCGCTGCGGCCGTAGCCGGCGGTCACCAGCGGGATCTTGTCCACCGGCACTTTCTCGGTCAGGGCGAAAGTGACGCCGGTCGACAGCGGGTGCACCGCCGTGCCGCCGCCGTGCTTGCTCTTCAGGCGCTCGTAGCACTCGACGCCTCGGTCGGTGGCATAGCCGAACTCGCATTCCTCGAAGGAAATCTTGACGCCGTTGATGCCGCCCTTGGCGTTGATGTACTTGAGGTAGTCGACGTAGCCGTTGGCCCACGGCGCGCCGTTGGGGCCATAGGCGCCGGTGCGATAGGACAGCACCGGGAAGAACTGCTCCTTGGCCTGCGCCAGGGCCGCGGGCGCCGTCAGGACGGTGCTCAGGCCGAGGACGGCCATCGAAGTAGCCAGTGCGAGCTTGCGTATTCTCATGGTGCTCTCTCCTCCTTGAAAAAAGTGAATGCTCAGCCGGGCGACAGCATGCCCGTCAGTGCGGGAACGGCCAAAGCCGCAACTTCTCCTTGCCGATGGACCACAGCCTGGCCAGGCCGTGCGGCTCGACAATCAGGAAAAACACGATCAGGACGCCGAAAATCATGAACTCAGCGTGGGACACGGTTGCCGTCGACACCGCCAGACCGACCAGCCCGCCCAGCCAGGGCAGGAACTGGTTGAGGAAGATCGGCAGCACGACGATGAAGGCCGCGCCGAAGAAACTGCCCATGATGGAACCCATGCCGCCTATGATAACCATGAACAGCAGCTGGAAGGAGCGGTCGACGGAAAACGCCGCCGGCTCCCACGAGCTGAGATGGATGAAGCCCCACAGCGCGCCGGCGACGCCGACGATGAAGGAGCTGACGGCGAAGGCCGACAGCTTGGCGAACATCGGCCGGATGCCGATCACCTCGGCCGCGACGTCCATGTCGCGGATGGCCATCCACTGGCGCCCGATGGCCGAGCGCACCATGTTTTTCGCCAGCAGGGCGAATACCACCAGGACGGCTAGGCACAGCAGGTAGCGATCGACCGGGGAATCGATCTTCCAGCCCAGCACGTGCAAATTCGCCACGGAAACCGAACCGGAAGGAGAGTCGTTGGTAAACCACTTGATGCGCAGGAAGGCCCAGTCGGCAAGGAACTGCGCCGCCAGGGTGGCCACCGCCAGATAGAGCCCGCGCACGCGCAGGCTGGGCACGCCGAAGACGATGCCGACGGCGGCGGCGGTCAGCCCGCCCAGCAGCAACGCGGCCAGCAGCGGCATGCCGTCGACGCGGATGAAAAAATTGTAGGCGGCATAGGCACCCACCGCCATGAAAGCGCCGGCGCCGAGCGTGATCTGGCCGCAATAGCCGACCAGCAGGTTCACGCCGAGCGCGGCCAGCGCCAGGATGAGGAACGGGACGAGGATGGCGCTCAGCAGGTACTCGTTCGCCAGCAGCGGCACAGCGGCGAAGGCGAAGGCGACGATGCCGAGGATGGCCCAGCGGTCCTGCACGATCGGGAAGATCTGCTGGTCCGCCGCATAGCTGCTCTTGAATTGTCCGTTTTCCCTGTAAAGCATGGCTCTATACCCGGTCGATGATCTTTTCGCCGAAGAGTCCCTGCGGCCGGAACAGCAGGAACACCAGCGCCAGCACGTAGGCGAACCAGATCTCGATGCCGCCCCCGACCATGGGGCCGAGATAGACCTCCGAGAGCTTTTCGCCGACGCCGATGATGAGGCCGCCGATGATGGCGCCCGGCACGGACGTGAGGCCGCCGAGAATGACCACCGGCAGCGCGCGCAGCGCCACCGTCGCCAGCGAGAACTGCACGCCCAGCTTCGAGCCCCAGATGATGCCGGCCACCAGCGCCGTGATGCCCGCCACGCACCAGACGATCACCCAGATGCGGTTGAGCGGAATGCCGATCGACTGGGCGGCCTGGTGGTCGTCGGCCACGGCGCGCAAGGCGCGCCCGGTCGGCGTTTTCTGGAAGAACAGCGCCAGCGCGCCGACCAGGGCGGCGGCGATGAGGGCGGCAATGAAATCCTCCTTGTTGATGAGGATGCCGCCCTCGAAGACGCTCTCCAGCATCATGACGGGATCCTTCGGCATGCCGACATCGATCTTGTAGATGTCGCTGCCGAATACCGTCTGTCCCACCCCCTCCAGAAAATAGGCGATGCCGAGGGTGGCCATCAGCAGCGTCGCGCCTTCCTGGTTGACCAGATGGCGCAGCACCAGCCGCTCGACCAGCCAGGCCACGGCGAACATGATCGCCACCGAAATGATGAAGGCCATCACGTTGGCCAGGACCGGATTGCCGATGCCGGTCCAGGCCGGCAGCCATTCGGCGAAGCGCGCCATGGCGAGGGCGGCGAACAGCACCATGGCGCCCTGGGCGAAATTGAATACTCCGGAAGCCTTGAAGATGAGCACGAAGCCCAGCGCCACCAGAGAGTAAAGCATGCCGGCCATCAGGCCGCCGATCAGGGTTTCGAGAAAGAAGCTCACGCCGTCTGTTCCTCAGTGACTTGCGCCCAGATAGGCGCTGATGACTTCCTCGTTGCTGCGCACCTCGTCCGGCGTGCCGTCGCCGATCTTCTTGCCGTAATCGAGCACGACGACGCGGTCGGAGATGTCCATCACCACGCCCATGTCATGCTCGATCAGCACGATGGTGGTGCCGAGCTGGTCGTTTACGTCGAGGATGAAGCGGCTCATGTCCTGCTTCTCTTCGACGTTCATGCCGGCCATCGGCTCGTCGAGCAGCAGGATCTGCGGCTCCATCGCCAGCGCACGGCCGAGATCGACGCGCTTCTGCAGGCCGTAGGGCAACCGGCCCACCGGCGTCTTGCGGATATGCTGGATCTCGAGAAAGTCGATGATCTCCTCCACCTTGGCCCGGTGCTCGAGTTCCTCGCGCCAGGCCGGTCCCAGGCGGAAGGCCTGCTGCACCAGGTTCGACTTCATCTTCAGGGTGCGCCCGGTCATGATGTTGTCGAGCACGCTCATGCCCTTGAACAGGGCGATGTGCTGGAAAGTGCGGGCGATGCCGGACTGCGCCGCCTTGTAGGGCGACATGCGCGAAAAATGCTCGCCGCGCAGGACGATCTCGCCCTCCTGCGGGCGGTAGACGCCGTTGATGACGTTGAGCATCGAGCTCTTGCCGGCGCCGTTCGGCCCGATGATGGCGCGGACCTCGTGCTCGCGGACGTCGAAGGAGATGTCGGAAAGCGCCTTGACCCCGCCGAAGGAGAGGGAGACGTTGTTCAGGTCGAGGACGACCTCGCCGATTGTCCGGCCCATCAGGCGGCCCTCCTCGCGGCGACGGGGCAGGTCTTCGCCTCGCGGATCTTCAGGTCGGCCGACACCTTGCCCTTGCGGCCGTCCTCGAACTTCACCTCGGTCTCGATGAACTGCGAAGTCTTGCCCGAATACAGGGCGTCGATCAGCGCGCCGTACTTGTCGGCGATGAAGCCGCGCCGCACCTTGCGCGTGCGGGTCAGCTCGTCGTCATCCGGGTCGAGCTCCTTGTGCAGCACGATGAAGCGATGCACCTGCGAATCGGCCAGCATGGGGTCGTGCGCCAGCTCGGCATTGGCCTGCTCGACACACTCCTGCACGAGCTGGAGCACCTCGCCTTTGGTCGCCAGGTCGACATAGCCGGAATAGGCGATGCCGCGCCGCTCGGCCCAGTTGCCGACGGCGCCCATGTCGATGTTGATGAAGGCGCATACTTCGCTGCGGTCGTGGCCGAAGCAGACCGCCTCCTTGATCTGCGGGAAGAACTTCAGCTTGTTCTCGATGTAGTTGGGCGCGAACATGGCGCCGTTGGCGAGCTTGCCGACATCCTTGGCCCGATCGATGATCTTCAGGTGGCCGTCCTCGTCGAAGAAGCCGGCATCCCCCGTGTGGAAATAGCCCTCGGCGTCGATCACCTCGGCGGTGGCGTCGGGACGCTTGTAGTACTCCTTGAGCATGACCTTGCCGCGCACCAGCACCTCGCCGCTGTCGGCGATCTTCACCTCGACGCCGGGCGCCGGCGGGCCGACGGTATCCAGCTTGATCTGGCCGTCGGGCTGCAGGCAGACGGCGGCGCAGGTCTCGGTCGAGCCGTAGAGCTGCTTGAGATTCACGCCGATCGAGCGGTAGAAGCGGAACAGGTCCGGCCCGATGGCGGCGCCCGCCGTGTAGGCGACACGGATGCGGCTCATGCCGAGCACGTTCTTGAGCGGGCCATAGACCAGCAGGTTGCCGAAGGCGTAGAGCAGGCGGTCGCCCGCCGCGACCGGCTTGCCGTCGAGAATCTCGGCGCCGCAGCGGCGCGCCACTTCCATGAAATAGTGGAACATGCCGCGCTTCAGGGCGCCGGCATCCTCCATGCGGATCATCACCGTCGTCAGCAGATTCTCGAATACCCGCGGCGGCGCGAAGTAATAGCTCGGGCCGATCTCGCGCAGGTCCGTCATCACCGTGTCGCTGGATTCGGGGCAGTTGATGGTGAAGCCGGCCCAGGCGGCCTGGGCGAAGGAGAACAGGTGGTCGCCCACCCAGGCCATCGGCAGGTAGGACAGGATGTTGTCGTCGGGCCCGAGCCTGTCGAATTCGCAGCCGATGCGTCCGGCCTCGATGAAGGAGGCCTGGGTCTGGCAGACGCCCTTCGGCTTGCCGGTGGTGCCGGAGGTGTACAACATCACCGAGACGTCATCCGGCCCTCCCTTCTCGATTTCCGCATCGAGGAAATCCGGATGGTTGCGGTTGTGGATGCGCCCCATCTCCCGCACTTCGTCCAGCCCGTGCAGAAAGGTCTGGCTATAGTGGCGCAGGCCGCGCGGGTCGTCGTAGAGGATGTGCTGCAGATCCGGACACTGCGACCTGTTTTCCAGCAGCTTGTCGACCTGCTCCTGGTCCTCGACGATGGCAAACTTGATGCCGGCATCCTGGAGCACGAAGACCATCTCGCCCGCCACGGCATCCTGGTACATCGGCACCGGCACGCCGCCCAGGCACTGCGCCGCGGCCATGGCCCAGTACAGGCGCGGACGATTGTCGCCGATGATGGCCAGATTGTCGCCGCGCTTGAAGCCGAGTTGGGCCAGCCCGCAGGCCATGGCGCGCACTTCTTCGGCCACCTGCGACCAAGTCCAGGTCTGCCAGATGCCCAGATACTTCTCGCGCGTGGCGGGATGGTTCGGGCGCACCTGGGCGTGCTGCATCAAAAGGCGAGGAAACGTGCTGAGCGATTGCGGTCGAACATCGTTCGACATGAACTCCTCCTGTTCCTGACTGCCGGCGTCCGGGCAATATGCCAGCCGGCGCCTTCTTATTCGTTGCCGCGGCCGATGATTCTCCATCGGACGCGGTACCGAGTCAAACCGGGCCGCGCGGCCAGCCTACCCGACTCAAACGATATAGATTACTGAAGACACCGATGCCACGCTGTCATCCGACAGACAATCCGGTAATATGCTTGCATGCCTTCACTTGGCGACATGCTGAAAGCCAGTCTCTGGTCGCGTTCCCTCGGCGCCGAGCAAATGCGGCGCGTGGAGAGCGAAACCCTGACGCGCCAGATCCCGGCCGGCGGTTTCGTCTGCCGCAAGGGGGAACCGGTCGAGCACTGGGTCGGGGTGATCGACGGCCTGGTGAAGATGACCAACCTGTCGGCCGACGGTAAGCCTACCACTTTCACCGGCTTGCCCACCGGCGGCTGGTTCGGCGAGGGCTCCCTGTTCAAGGATGAGCCGCGCCGCTACGACGTTGTTGCGCTGCGCAATAGCCACGTCGCCTACATGCCCAAGGCGACCTTCATGCGACTGCTGGACAGCAGCATCGAATTCAACCGCTTCCTCCTGGTGCAGTTGAACGAGCGGCTCGGCCAGTTCATCGCCATGGTCGAGTACGACCGGCTGCTCGAGCCCGATGCGCGCGTGGCGCGCAGCCTGGCGGCCATGTTCAACCCCCACCTCTACCCGGGCATCGGCCCGCAGCTGCAGATTTCGCAGGAGGAGATCGGTTACCTTGCCGGCCTCTCGCGCCAGCGCGCCAACCAGGCGCTGAAAGCCCTGGAAAAGGCCGGCCTGGTGCGCATCGAGTACGGCGGCATCACCGTGCTCGACCTCGACGGCTTGAGGAACTACGAGGGGTAGACCGGCTCGTGCCGTCCGCCGGGCCGCCCCAAGGACGGCACAGACAACAACACGGAGCCGCGCGGCGGCGAACTACCATCACCCCCTTCCCGGGGAAGGGGACGGGGGGAAGGTCGTCACATACTTCTCCGGTACTGTCCGCCCACCTCGAACAGCGCCTGGGTGACCTGACCCAGCGAACATACCCGCACCGCGTCCACCAGCACCGCGAAGACGTTGCCGTTCTCGATGACGGTCTGCTTCAGGTGCGCCAGCATCGGGGCGGCCTCGGCGGCATGGCGGCTCTGGAAGTCGGCCAGTCTTGAGAGTTGCGACTGCTTCTCCTCCTCCGTCGAGCGCGCCAGCTCGACCTTCTCGGGCACGCCGTCGCCGTGCGGGTTGCGGAAGGTGTTTACGCCGATGATCGGGTAGGAGCCGTCGTGCTTGCGGTGCTCGTAGTAGAGCGACTCCTCCTGGATCTTGCCGCGCTGGTAGCCGGTCTCCATGGCGCCGAGTACGCCGCCGCGCGAAGAAATGGCCTCGAACTCCTTCAGCACCGCCTCTTCGACCAGATCGGTCAGTTCGTCTATGACGAAAGCCCCCTGGTTCGGGTTCTCGTTCTTCGCCAGGCCCCACTCGCGGTTGATGACCAGCTGGATGGCCATGGCGCGGCGCACCGATTCCTCGGTCGGCGTGGTGATGGCCTCGTCGTAAGCATTGGTGTGCAGGCTGTTGCAGTTGTCGTAGATGGCGATCAGGGCCTGCAGGGTGGTGCGGATGTCGTTGAAGGCCATCTCCTGGGCGTGCAGCGAGCGGCCGGAAGTCTGCACATGGTATTTGAGCTTTTGCGAGCGCTCGTTGGCGCCGTAGCGGTTCTTCATCGCCACCGCCCAGATGCGGCGGGCGACACGGCCGATCACCGTGTACTCCGGGTCCATGCCGTTGGAGAAGAAGAAGGACAGGTTGGGCGCGAAGTCGTCGATGTGCATGCCGCGGGCGAGGTAGGTCTCGACGTAGGTGAAGCCGTTGGCCAGCGTGAAGGCCAGCTGCGAGATCGGGTTCGCCCCGGCCTCGGCGATGTGGTAGCCGGAGATCGACACCGAGTAGAAGTTCTTCACGTCGTGGTGGACGAAGTACTCCTGGATGTCGCCCATCATCTTCAGGGCGAACTCAGTGGAGAAGATGCAGGTGTTCTGGCCCTGGTCCTCCTTCAGGATGTCGGCCTGCACGGTGCCGCGCACGTTCGACAGCGTCCACTCGCGGATCTTGTCGGCCTCGTCCTCGGTCGGCTCGCGCCGGTTGTCGGCGCGGAACTTGTCGATCTGCTGGTCGAGCGCGGTGTTGAAGAACATGGCGAGGATCACCGGCGCCGGGCCGTTGATGGTCATCGACACCGAGGTGGTCGGGCAGACCAGGTCGAAGCCCGAGTACAGCACCTTCATGTCGTCGAGCGTGGCGATCGACACGCCCGAGTTGCCGACCTTGCCGTAGATGTCCGGCCGCAGGTCCGGGTCGCAGCCGTAGAGCGTCACCGAGTCGAAGGCCGTCGACAGGCGGTGCGCCGGCATGCCCTCGGAGACCTTCTTGAAGCGGCGGTTGGTGCGGAAGGCATCGCCCTCGCCGGCGAACATGCGCGTCGGGTCTTCATTTTCGCGCTTGAAGGCGAAGACACCGGCGGCATACGGGAAGGAGCCGGGCACGTTCTCCTTCATGAGGAAGCGCAGCGTCTCGCCCTCGTCCTCGAACTTCGGCAGCACCACCTTGCGGATCTTGGTGCCGGAGAGGCTCTCAGAGACCAGGCCGGTGCGCACCTCCTTGTCGCGGATCTTCACGACGTACTCGTCGCCCGAGTACGCGCGCTGCATGTCGGGCCACATCTCCAGCAGCTTCTTGGCGCGCGGGTCGAGCTGGCCGTCCTTCCAGGCGATGAGTTCGTCGAACTGCGCAACGTCCTTGCCGCAGCCCTCGAACAGCGCCTTGGCCGTGCGCAGGCTCTGCCGCTCGCGGGCGATCGTCGCCTGCTCGGCGGTGTGCCGGTGGTAGCCGCGCACCGCATCGGCGATGTCGGCGAGGTAGCGCACGCGCTCGGCCGGCACGATGGCGCGGCCGCGCGAGGATTGGCGCACCGCCACCTTCGGCAGCTTGCCGGGGGCGGTCTTCAGGCCCAGCGCATTGAGCTTCGGCAGCAGCGCCTGATACAGGGCCGTAACGCCGTCGTCGTTGAAGCGCGCCGCCATGGTGCCGAACACCGGCATTTCGTCCACCGGGGTCGTGAACAGCTCGCGGTTGCGCTGCACCTGCTTCCTCACGTCGCGGAAGGCATCCTCCGCCCCCTTGCGGTCGAACTTGTTGATGGCGACGAAGTCGGCGAAGTCGAGCATGTCGATTTTCTCGAGCTGGCTGGCGGCGCCGAACTCGGGAGTCATGACATAGAGCGAGGCGTCGACGTGCGGCACGATGGCGGCGTCGCCCTGGCCAATGCCGGAGGTCTCGACGACGACGAGGTCGAAGCCGGCCAGCTTGCAGGCGGCGATCACTTCCGGCAGGGCGGCGGAGATCTCCGAGCCCGTGTCGCGCGTGGCCAGCGAGCGCATGAAGATGTTGGGATGGCCGATGGCGTTCATGCGGATGCGGTCGCCGAGCAGTGCGCCGCCGGTGCGCTTGCGCGAGGGGTCGACCGCCACCACGGCAATCTTGAGGGAGTCGTTCTGGTCGAGGCGCAGGCGGCGGATCAGTTCGTCGGTAAGGCTCGACTTGCCCGAGCCGCCGGTGCCGGTGATGCCGAGGGTCGGCACCTTGGCCTGAGCGCCGTCCTGCAGAAGCTGACTTTTCAGCTTGTCGGGCACCGCGCCGTTTTCCAGCGCGGTGATCAGGCGGGAAAGCGCGCGGCGGTCGCCGGCGGCCACCGCCTTCAGGTCCGGCGCGCCGGAAATGGCCACGTCGCACTGCGCCACCATGTCGTTGATCATGCCCTGCAGGCCCATCCTGCGGCCGTCCTCGACCGAATAGATGTGGGCGACGCCGTAGGCGTGCAGTTCGCGGATCTCTTCCGGCACGATCACCCCGCCGCCGCCGCCGAAGACCCTGATGTTCTCGCCGCCGCGGCTCTTCAGCAGATCGACCATGTACTTGAAGTACTCGACGTGGCCGCCCTGGTAGGAGGAGACGGCGATGCCCTGCACGTCCTCCTGCAGCGCCGCCGTGACGATCTCCTCGACCGAGCGGTTGTGGCCGAGGTGAATCACCTCGGCGCCGGTCGACTGGAGGATGCGCCGCATGATGTTGATCGAGGCGTCGTGGCCGTCGAACAGCGAGGCGGCGCTGACGAAGCGCACCTTGTGCTGCGGCTTGTAGGCGGCGATCTTCTGGCTCACGCTCAAATCGGTCATGGCAACCACTCCGGAAGCGGCGGGTGTCGGAACGGGCAATCTAACTGACGTTGACGTCAACGTCAACCTGCCCGGGGCTCCAAGTGCCTGTCGGGGCACGGGATTTGTCGTCGGGACGGCAATCTTGCGCCGTCAGAGGCGCTTGCGCAACTCGGTCTTCAGGACCTTGCCGGTGGCGTTCTTCGGCAGGGCGTCGAGGAAGACGTAGCGCTTCGGCCGCTTGAAGCGGGCGATGTGGCCGAGGCAGAGGGCATCCAGTTCGTCGGCGCCGACTTGCATGCCGGGCCGCGCCGCGACGAAGGCCAGCACAATTTCGCCCCACTCCGCGTCCGGGGCGCCGACCACCGAGGCCTCGGCCACGGCCGGATGGCGCAGCAGCACCTCCTCCACCTCGCGCGGGTAGATGTTCGAGCCGCCGCTGATGATGAGGTCCTTGCTGCGGTCGCGCAGGGTGAGGAAGCCCTCCTCGTCGAGAAAGCCGACGTCGCCGGTATGCAGCCAGCCGTTGCGCAGGGTCTGCAGCGTCGCCTCGGGGTTGTTCAGGTAGCCGGCCATCACGGTCGGGCCGCGCACCAGCACCTCGCCGATCTCACCGGCCGGCAGGGGGTTGTCGTCGATGTCGGCGACGCGCACCTCGATGCCGGCGAAGGGCCGGCCGACCGAGGCCAGCCTTTGCTCGTAGCGCGGATGCGCGGTGTCGGCATGCAGCGCCTTGTCCATCGCGGTGATGGTCATCGGGCTCTCACCCTGGCCGTAGATCTGCGCCAGCTTGCAGCCGAAAACCCTCATCGCCGCCTTGCAGTCCTCGACGTACATCGGCCCGCCGCCGTAAACGATGGTCTTCAGGTTCGTGCATTCCGGCCGCGCCCGCTCGGCGAACGCGACGAGGCGCTTGACCATGGTCGGCGCGGCGAACAGCGTCACGCCGCGGTGGGCGCGCAGGAGGTCGAAGATCTCCGCCTCGTCGAAGCCGCCCGATTCGGGCACGACGTTGCAGGCGGCCTGGATGACGTGCGGCAGGATGTAGAGGCCCGAGCCGTGCGACATCGGCGCGGCGTGCAGGATGGACTCCCCGGGCGCAATGGTGTCGACGTCGGCGAAGTAGGCCAGCGCCGCCGCCAGCAGGTTGGCATGGCTGAGCATGACGCCCTTCGGCTTGCCGGTGGTACCGCTGGTGTAGAACAGCCAGGCCAGATCGTCCGTCGCGACATCGGCCGGCGCCAGCGGTGCGTGCCGCAGCAGCGCATCGTAATCGGCGCCATCGACATCGATCACGCTCGCCAGCGCCGGCGATTCCGCCTGCGCGGCAGCCACGCCTTCGGCCAGATCCGCAGTCACGAAGCAGGCGCCGGCGGCGGTATCGCGGAAGATGAACGCCAGCTCGCGCGGATGCAGCTTGGCGTTGACCGGCACGGCGCACAGCCCGGCCTGCCAGCAGGCGAAGAGCAGTTCGACGTACTGCGGACAGTTCTTCATGACCAGCGCCACGCGCTGTCCCGGCAGCAGACCGAGCCCTTCGCGCAGCCCGCCGGCGAGCCGCGCGACGCGCCCCGCCAGCACGGCGTAATCGTGCAGGACGCGAGCGCCCAGCGCTACCGCCGGCTGGCGCGGAAAGGCGCGGGCGCTGCGTTCCAGCAGAAGGGCGAGATTCACGGCGTCACCTCCGCCCGCGATTTTACCGCTTCGCCTCCCGCGCCTTCACCAGCGCATAGATCGCCGGAATCACGATCAGCGTCAGCAGGGTCGACGACACCATGCCGCCGACCATCGGCGCGGCGATGCGGCGCATCACCTCGGAGCCGGTGCCCGTCCCCCACATGATGGGCAGGAGGCCGGCCATGATGGCGACCACGGTCATCATCTTCGGCCGCACGCGCTCCACCGCCCCTTCCATCACCGCGGCGTAGAGGTCGTCAAGGCCCGGGCGCCGTCCCGCGGCGGCTGACTTTTGCTGCGCCGACTGCCAGGCGTGGTCGAGGTAGATCAGCATCACCACGCCGGTCTCGGCCGCCACGCCGGCCAGGGCGATGAAGCCCACCGCCACCGCCACCGAAAGGTTGTAGCCGAGCAGCCACATCAGCCAGACGCCGCCGACCAGGGCGAAGGGCACCGAGAGCATGACGATGAGGGTCTCGGTGAGGCGCCGGAAGTTGAGGTAGAGCAGCAGGAAGATGGTGAGGAGCGTCGCCGGCACGACGATCTTCATGCGCTCGACGGCGCGCTCCATGTACTCGAACTGGCCGCTCCAGGCGACGTAGTAGCCGGGCGGGAAGGCCACCTTCTCCGCCACCGCCCGCTTCGCCTCGGCGACGTAGCCGCCGATGTCTCGCTCGCGGATGTCGACGTAGATGTAGGCCGAGAGCAGCGCGTTCTCGGTGCGGATGGCCGGCGCGCCCCGGCTGATCGAGACCTGCGCCACCTGGCCGAGCGGGACCATGGCAAACCCGGTGGCGCCGCCCATAGCCGGCACCAGCACCTCGCGCGCGATGCGTTCCGGATCCGAGCGCAGCTCGCGCGGGTAGCGGACGGCGACGCCATAGCGCTCGCGCCCCTCGACGGTGGTGGTCACCATCTCGCCGCCGAGCGCGGTGCCGATGACGTCCTGCAGCTCACCGACCGTGAGGCCGAGCCGGGCGAGGCGCGCGCGGTCCGGCACGATGTCGAGATAGTAGCCGCCGGTGAGGCGCTCGGCGAAGGCGCTCGTCGTGCCCGGGACGGCTTTCACCACCGCCTCGATCTCCTTCGCCAGGCGCTCCATGCCGGCGAGGTCCTTGCCGAATACCTTGATGCCGATCGGCGTGCGGATGCCGGTCGACAGCATGTCGATGCGCGCCTTGATCGGCATGGTCCACGCGTTCGACACGCCGGGGAACTGCAGCGCGCGGTCCATCTCGGCGATCAGCTTGTCGATGTCCATGCCGGGCCGCCATGCGGACTCGGGCTTGAGGTTGATCACCGTCTCGAACATCTCGGTCGGCGCCGGGTCGGTGGCGGTGTTGGCGCGGCCGGCCTTGCCGATCACCGAAGCCACCTCGGGAAAGCTCCTGATGATCTTGTTCTGCGTCTGCAGGACTTCGGCCGCCTTGGTGATCGACATGCCGGGCAGCGAGGTCGGCATGTAGAACAGCGTGCCCTCGTTCAGCGTCGGCATGAATTCCGAGCCGAGCCGGCTCGCCGGGACAAAAGTCAATCCCAGCGACACGGCGGCCAGGGCCAGGGTCAGGCCCTTCCTCCGCATCACCCAGGCGATCACCGGCCGGTAGGCGCGGATGAGGGCGCGGTTCACCGGGTTCTGCGCCTCGGGCAGGATGCGGCCGCGGATGAAGAGCAGCATCAGCACCGGCACCAGGGTGACCGAGAGCAGCGCCGCGCCGGCCATGGCGAAGGTCTTGGTCCACGCCAGCGGCGCGAACAGCCGCCCCTCCTGCGCCTCCAGCGTGAACACCGGCAGGAAGGAGACGGTGATGATGAGCAGCGAGAAGAACAGCGCCGGGCCGACTTCCTTGCAGGCGACGACGATGGCTTCGGCGCGTTGCTTGAACGCGGCTACCCTCTCCCCCGGCCCCTCTCCCGCTTGCGGGAGAGGGGAGCTGGGAGGCAAGCGTTCGAGGTGCTTGTGCGCGTTCTCGATCATGACGATGGCCGCGTCGATCATGGCGCCGATGGCGATGGCGATGCCGCCGAGGCTCATCAGGTTGGAGTTCATGCCGAGCAGGCGCATGGCGATGAAGGCGACCAGCACGCCGACCGGCAGCATGAGGATGGCGACCAGGGCGCTCCTCACGTGCAGCAGGAAGACGACGCAGACGAGGGCGACGATCAGCGCCTCTTCGATCAGCGTGCGCTTGAGCGTGTCGATGGCGCGGTGGATCAGCTCGGAGCGGTCGTACACCGTCTCCACCGTCACGCCCGCCGGCAGACCCGAGGAGACCTCGGCGATCTTCGCCTTGACGTTGTGGATCACTTCGAGGGCGTTCTGGCCGTAGCGTGCCATGGCGATGCCGGAGACCACCTCGCCCTCGCCGTTGAGCTCCGTCAGGCCGCGCCGCTCGTCGGGCACCAGTTCGACGCGGGCGATGTCGCGGATCGTCACCGGCGTGCCCTGCTCGGCTTTCACGACGAGCTGCTCGATGTCCTCGCGCCCGCGCAGATAGCCGCGGCCGCGCACCATGTACTCGGTCTCGGCCATCTCGACGACGCGGCCGCCGACGTCGCGGTTGGAGTCGCGGATGACCTGCGCCACCTTCATCAGCGGGATGCCGTAGGCACGCAGCGCCACCGGATCCACCGTCACCTGGTAGGTCTGCACGAAGCCGCCGATCGAGGCGACTTCCGCCACGCCCGGCGCCTTGGTCAGCTGGTAGCGCAGGAACCAGTCCTGGATGGAGCGCAGTTCGGCGAGCGTCTTGTCCTTCGCCAGCAGGGCGTACTGGTAGACCCAGCCGACGCCGGTGGCATCCGGGCCGATCTGCGGCGTCACCCCTTTCGGCATGCGGCCGGCGGCGAAGTTGAGGTATTCGAGCACGCGCGAGCGCGCCCAGTAGATGTCGGTGCCGTCCTCGAAGATGACGTAGACGAAGGAGGCGCCGAAGAAGGAGAAGCCGCGCACCACTTTCGACTTCGGCACCGAGAGCATGGCGCTGGTGAGCGGATAGGTGACCTGGTCCTCCACCACCTGCGGCGCCTGGCCGGGCACTTCGGTGTAGACGATGACCTGCACGTCGGAGAGGTCCGGCAGGGCGTCGATCGGCGTGCGCAGCACGGCGAAGACGCCGGCCAGCACGATGAACAGCGTGCCGAGCAGGACGAGGAAGCGGTTGCGCGCCGACCAGTCGATGACGGCATTCAGCATGTCAGTGTCCCGCGTGGCCGTGGGCCGAGAACCGCGCCGCGCCGCCCGCCTCGAGCTTGTAGATCACCCACTCGCCCGGCTTGCGCTCGACGAACTCGAAGGCGATCGGGCTGCCGGGCTTGAGCGATCCGACGAGCGAGGGGTTGGCCAGCACGAAGTCCATGGTCATCGAAGGCCAGCCGAGGCTCGCCACCGGTTCGTGGCTCACGCTCACCGTGCCGGCGGCGGCGTCGATGGCCTTCAGCGTGCCCTCCGCCTTGTGCGAAGCGGCCGGCTTCGCCGTGTCGCCGGGACTGACTTTTCCGAAACCGCCCAAGCCACCGAGTGCCGCCTTGAGGTTACTCTCGGCGTCGATGAGAAAGTTGGCGGCGACCACCACCGCCTCGCCCTCCTTGACGCCCTCGCGCACCTCGACGTAGTCGCCGGCGCGCACGCCGAGCTTCACTTCGCGCGGCTCGAAGCGCCCTTCTGCCATCTGCACCAGCACGACGCGGCGCACGCCGCTGTCGATCACCGCCGAGGTCGGCACCGCCAGCACCTTGGCGCCGCCGGCAGGCGCCAGCTCCAGCGTCGCGAACATGGCGGGTTTCAGCAGCCCGCCGGGATTCGCCAGCTCGACCCGCACCGGCACGCTGCGCGTCTCCGCCTTCAGCGTCGGATAGACGTAGCTCACCGCGCCCTCGAACACCTTGTCGGGGTAGGCGTCGACGCGCAGCCGCGCCTTCTGGCCGACGCGCACGCTGCCGATGTCCTGCTCGAAGACGTCGGCGACGGCCCACACCGCGGACAGGTCGGCGATCTGGTAGAGCGCCTCGCCCGGCATGAAGCGCATGCCGGCGACGGCCTTCTTCTCCATGACGATGCCGGAAGCCGGCGCGCGCAGCGTCAGCGTGCGGCGCGCCTCGCCCGACTCGCGCAGGTGCGCAATCTGTTCGTCGGAGATGTCCCAGTTGCGCAGCCGCGCCAGGCTCGACTCGGCGAGCCGCCGCATGCCGGCCTGGGCCTCGCCGCCCGCTTCCCTGAGCGAGCGCTCGCCCTGGGCGGCGATGGCGTATTCCTTCTGCACCGAGACCAGTTCCGGGCTGTACACCTCGGCCAGCGTCTGGCCGCGGCCGACCGGCTGGCCGCTGGCGTTCACGTGCAGGCGCTCGATCCAACCCTCGAATTTCGGCGCGACGGCGTACAGGCGCCGCTCGTCCACCTCGATGCGAGCGGCGGCGCGCAGCTCGCGCGACAGCGCACGCAGCGCCGCGGCCTCGGTGCGCACGCCGAGCTTCTGCACCTTCTCCGTGCTGACGACGATGCCGCTGTCCGCGGCCGGCTCCTCGCCCGCGTAGACCGGAATGTAGTCCATGCCCATCGGATCCTTCTTCGGCACCGGCGAGGTGTCGGGCAGGCCCATCGGGTTGCGGTAGTAGAGCGGCTTGCGCTCGGCCGGGGCGGCCGCCTGCGGCGCGGCCGCTTCGTGCCCGCCGCGGCCGCCCAGCCAGTAGCCGAGGCCGAGCGCGGCCGCCACCAGCACGAGAGTGAGCATGGATTTATTCACAGTTCTTCCCCCAGCAGTCGTTCGATGTCGGCCAGGCGCAGCTGCGCCTCGGCCTGCGCCTTGAGTCGGTCGAGCTTCGCCTTGCGCAGCTGGCGCTGCGCCTCCAGCAGCGTGGCGAAGTCCAGGCGGCCCGTCTCGTAGCCGGCCAGCGCCGCCTGGAAGGCGACGTCCGCCTGCGGCAGCAGGGCGGTGGCGACGAGCTGTTCCAGGCGCCGCGCGGCATCCAGCGCCGAGAGGTTTTCCGCCAGCTCGGCCGAGACCTGACTGAGCGCGGCCTCCTTGCGCGCACGGGCGGCGGAGGCCATCGCCGCCGCCTCGCGTTCCTGCGCGCGGCGGCTCTCCTGCCGCAGCGGAATGTTGATCTCGAACATCAGCTCCCATTCGCTGACGCGGTTGCGCGTCTGGATCGGCGAGACGCCGACGGTGAGGTCCGGGTAGCGGTTCTTCGTCACCAGCTCGCGGTTCTTGTCGGCGGCGGCGATCTGCGCCTCCTGCACGGCAAGCTGCGGGTTGGCGGCGAGCAGGCGCGCTTCCAGCGCGGTGTAATCGAGCTTCGCGGCGGCCGGCAGCGGGCGCAACGCCTGCGGCTCGGCCAGCGCGGCCTGGGGCGGGCGGCGCAGCAGGGCGTTCAGCCGCGCCGCGGCATGGTGGTGTTCGGTTTCCATCATCAGCAGTTCGCTGCGCAGCGCCGTGCGTTCGACCTGGGCGCGCACCACGTCCTGCTGCGGCACCAGGCCGTCGACGTAGCGCGCCTGCGCCAGCTGCTCCAGGCTGCCGGCGAGGCGCAGCAATTCCCGCGTGATCTTCAGGTTTTGGCCGACGAGGTAGTACTGGGCGAAGGCGGCCTTCACCCTCGCCGCCAGCTCGGCCCAGGTGCCGCTGCGGCGCGCCTGCGCCTGCGCGGCATCGGCCGCGGCCACCTCGCGGCGCAGGTCGCGCTTGCCCCACAGCGGGATGGTCTGCGTCACGGTGTACTTCGTGCTGCCGACGCGCGCCGGCAGCAGGTTGAAGTCGCCGTTGCCCATCTGGTTGCCGACGTCGCGCAGCTCCATCCGGCCCATCGGGTCGGGCAGCGCGCCGGCCGGCTGCACGCGCTCGCGCGCCGCCTCGACCTCGAAACCCATCGCCGCCAATTCGGGGTTCTGCCGCCGCGCCAGTTCGAGCAGTTCCTCGACGCGCGCGCCGGGCACCTGTGCGCCGGCCAGGCCGCCCCACAGGCAGACACCCAGCGCCACCGCTTTCTTCAGCATGACTCGTCGCATGCCGCCTCCCACATGATTTATTTCTCCGGCGCGATGCGCGAAATGACGTACTGGCCGTCGGCGCCCTTGACGAGGCCGAAGTCAACTTTCTGCTCCGGCTTGAGGCCGGAGAGCTGCTTCGCATCCTTGACCTTGAGGTCCATGGTCATGGCCGGCCACTTTATTGAGGGAATCGGCTCGTGGGCGAGCTTGACGACACCAGCGGCGACATCGACCTTCTTGACGACGCCCTTGCCCGCCACTTCATTGGATGCGACGGCGACGAAGGGGACGGCGGCAAGCAGCAGTGCGGTTGCGATCAGTTTCTTCATGATGGGTCTCCTTGTGGACATATCAGCGATGGCTTTCATAGACGGCGGTCTTGCCGGCCTTGTCGAAGCCGACGACGTCGTAGGGGTCCTTCTTCCCGGGCACTTCCATGCCCGGCGAGCCGAGCGGCATGCCCGGC
>Ga0194120_10000603_pt1 | contig 68032 bp, 60 predicted proteins | sample TA2MahCa65mmetaG_FD_148642 | JGI IMG/M metagenome (GOLD analysis project Ga0194120, IMG submission 148642) | Freshwater microbial communities from Lake Tanganyika, Tanzania - TA2015019 Mahale Deep Cast 65m | ecosystem: Environmental > Aquatic > Freshwater > Lake | place: Tanzania: Lake... | reverse complement strand
CGATCCCTCCATCCTGAACGGCTACTTTCGATTCGCCAACGGCGTGAACGGAACGATGAACCCCGCCAGCGGCTATGAGTTCGAGGTCCACGGGTCGAAGGGCAAGATACGCTCGCGGGGCAACGGTAACGCCATCGAGGTGCATACGTTCGACGCCCACGGCTTCGCTCGATCCGTCGACGCCCCGACGTGGGAAGCCACGAGCGGCGCCGTCAACTGCGTGAACGATCTCGTCCGCGCGGTGCTGGACGGCGGCGCGACGCTGGGGAACATCGACATCGCGTGCCGAGGTCAGGAGATGGTCCAGGCGGTCGTCGAATCGGAGCGCTTGGGCGGGGTTCGCGTGGCGCTGCCGATGCAGAATCGGTCGCTCTACATCGGTAAGTGGTGATCCGACGCGGCTACGGGGCTCCCTGTTTCAGGAACGCTTCGATGAACGCGTCCAGGTCACCGTTCATCACGCCATCCACGTTGCCGGTTTCGAACTCGGTACGATGGTCTTTAACCATCCGGTAAGGATGGAAGACGTAGGACCGGATCTGGTTGCCCCAGGCGATGTCGCTCTTCTCGCCGGCGACCTTCGCGCGTTCCTGCGCCTGGAGTTCCTGATAGTGGTCGTAGAGGCGCGAGCGCAGGATGCGCATCGCCGTCGCACGGTTCTTGTGCTGTGACCGTTCGTTCTGACACGCGACGACGATGCCGGTCGGCAGGTGCGTGATCCGCACTGCGGAATCGGTACGATTCACGTGCTGCCCGCCGGGACCGCCGGACCGGTAGGTGTCGACACGCAGGTCGTCCGGCTTGATGTCCAGGTCGATGTCGTCGTCGATCTCCGGTGTCACGTGCACCGCTGCGAAGGACGTGTGCCGTCGGCTGTTCGCGTCGAACGGCGACAGCCGGACCAACCGATGGATGCCCTTCTCGGCTCGCAGGTAGCCGTACGCGTACGATCCTTGGACGAGAACCGTCGCGTTCTTGATCCCCGCCTGGTCGCCGTCCTGGTAGTCGAGCATCTCCGTCTGGAACCCGCGCGTCTCGCACCAACGCAGGTACATGCGCAGCAGCATGTCCGCCCAGTCCTGGGACTCCGTCCCGCCTGCGCCCGGATGGATGTTGACGATGGCGTTGTGGGCGTCGTGTTCGCCGCTCAGCATGAGGGCGAACTCTTGGTTGGCTACCAGTCCGCGCAGTCTTTCGAGCTCTGCCGCGAGCTCGGATTGAGTCGACTCGTCGCCCTCCTCGTCAGCGAGCTCGCTGAGGACGCACGCATCCTCGACGCGCGAGTGAAGCGACTCCCAGGCGTCGACTTCGGACCTGAGCGTCGACAATCGCTGACCTGCCTTCTGGGCGCGCTCGGCATCGTCCCAGAACCCCGGCTTTGAGGATTCCTCGGTCAGCCGACCGATCTCCTCCTGCTTGCCTGGCAGGTCAAAGATGCTCTCGCAGTTCCAGGAGCCGCCTGCGGAGCGATTCCAGCTCAGTCGTGAGAGGACTTGCCACGTCTTGCCTCCCCCTTGCTCGTGGGCGGTGGGTCAGCCGGGGTCGCCGTCCGCAACCGAAACGCTCGGAGCCCGAACAACAGCGCCGTGGTGATCGCCGTCGCCATCGACACCCAGTCGCCCCACCGCGAATACACCGTCATGCCATCGAACAACGGCACGTCGTCCACAATCATACTCGCCTGGTCGTGCGGAAGGACACGCTGAGGTCGGATCCTGCCCGTCGGCTCGACGAAGCACGAGATGCCGCGATTCGCCGCCCGTATGATCGCCCGTCGCGTTTCGATGGCGCGGAAGACGGCGAAGGCGTTGTGTTGCCCGGCGGCTGCGGTTCCGTCGTACCAGCCGTCGTTGGTGAGGATCGCCAACACGTTCGCCCCGTTGCGGACGAACTCCCGACTGATGTTGGGGAACACCGACTCGAAGCAGATGGGCACGCCGAGACGGATCGCGGGACGATCCGCGCGCGCTAGGGTCAGGACGTTCGACTGCTTGCCGAAGTTGTAGTCGGCGACCCCGATCACGTCCTCGACGAGGAACTTCGGCAGGTACTCGCGCAGAGGCACGTACTCTCCGAACGGGACCAGATGCTGTTTGTAGTACTCATCGACGAACTGCCCGTTCGCATCGAGCAGTACCGCCGCGTTGTAACCCTCCCGCAACGTGCCGCGTCGCGACACTCTGGGCGTGCCGAACAGCAAGGGCATCTGCTTCTCTCGCAGCAGCGCCGTCACGCGTTCCTGCTGCCGCGGGTCGAGGTACGGCAGCAGTAGCGACGTCTCTGGAAGAGCCAGGAGATCGATTCGCGCGTCGCCCGCCTTGCCCATGAGGGCGAGATAGTCGTCGAAGTTGGACTCGAGGAGCTCGCGCGACCAGCGCTCGCCCTGCGGGATGTTGCCCGGCACGATGGCGACGCGAACCGTATCGACGGGCGTTCGGGATTCGGACAGCGCATAGAACCCATGCGCGAGCAGGAACGCCGTCAGAATCGCCGCCGGAAGCGACTCGTACGCCATCGCGCGTCGGGACGTTCTGCGTCGCGCGGCGTTGATGACAGTCGCGCCGATCAGCGCGAGCCCGAAGCTGATGAGCGGCACGCCGCCGAGGCTCGCCGCCTGTGCGATGGGCAGCAGATTCCACTGGGTCGTTCCGAGGGCTCCCCATGGGAACCCGGTAATGACCCACCCACGCAGCCATTCGGCGGTTACCCACAGCACGGGAACGCCGAAGACGAAGCGCCAACCCGACTCGGGCAGGAGCCAACGCGTCAGCACGGCGAATAGCGCGACATAGAGCGCGAGGTAAGCCGCGAGCAGGATCGCCCCGCCGCTGCTGGCGACCCAACCCCACGGCAGCGGCAGCCCGGTATAGGGTCCCAAGCTGTATAGCCACCCGATGGTACCCAGGAACCCAGCGAACCCGCTGAGCCACCCGAGTCGAACCGCGCCGGTCAGGCTCCGCGCAGACGAGACGGCGGACAGGAGCGGCACGAGCGCGACCCAACCGAGCGGAGCCAGGTTCCAGTCCGGCAGAGCAAGCGTGACGAGCACGCCGGACAGACAGGCAAGCGCGCGCGGCTGCCAAGGGGGCACGCAGAAACGCGCCCAGAGCGAAGGACTGTTCATCGGCAGAGGGCTCGGTTGGTGATAGGCACTCGTTAGTCCGGACTCGCCGTCAGCAGTCCGTAGAGTTCGGGGCGGCGGTCGCCGGTGATGTCGAGTTCCCACTCGCCCGGCTCGTTGACGATGCGCTTCTGGCGCGCCGACGACAGGTCCAGGTCGGCATAGAGGATCGTCTCGTCCGTCGCGGACGCCTCGAACAGGATTTGCCCGCTGGGAGCGACGATCTGGCTGCGGCCGATGAAGCGACGACCCCGTTCGACCCCCACGCGGTTGGTGGCGACCACGTAGACGCGGCTCTCCCATGCCCGAGCCCGCGTGATGATGTCGGGGCTGCTCTCCGCGCCTTCGGGCCAGTTCGTCGGCAGCGCGAGGATGTCAGCTCCTTGGAGCCCGAGGACCCGAACCGGCTCTGAGAACCGGATGTCATAGCAGATCAGCACGCCCACCTTGCCCACGGGCGTGTCAAACACCGGCAGCGCATCGCCCGGTGTGACGAATCGATCGATACCCAGAGTCGGGAGGTGCGTCTTCCGGTAGACATGCCATTCGCCGTCCGGCGTCGTCAACAGTGCGCTGTTCCTCACGTCCTCGCCGTCGCGCTCCAAGAAGCCGATCACCGCCGTCACGTTCAGTTGTCGGCATCGCTCTGCGACTCGTGCCGCGACCGCATCGGCGTCCTCAGCGTACGGCATGCCATCGGCAAGGCTCGTGAAGCAGTAGCCCGACAGGGCGCATTCCGGGAACACGACGAGCAGCGCGCCCTTGCCGGCAGCCTCAGCCAGAAGTCGCAGCACCTTGTCGAGGTTCGCGGTATTCTCGCCGATACGGACATCCATCTGAACCGCAGCGACGCGTACGATCGACATGGTCACCGAGCCTTTCCCGTGATTCCTAGCCGCTTCCTGACATACACCTCGAAGGAGGCGCGCACATCGGGGTCCGGGTCGTCCAGCGCCATCTCGAGGAACGCCTCGTAGTAGCTGGCGTAGTTGCCGATATCCAAGCGACGCTCGTCAGGGCCCAGCCGGACGCCCCAGACGCGCAAACCGTCTTGCAGCATCAGTCGCATCGAGTCCGTGATCTGGATCTCACCGCCCCGACCCGGAGGCGTCCGACGGATGTAATCGAAGATGACAGGGTCGAGCAGGTACCGCGCGGCCACAGCCAGATCGCTCGGAGCCTCGTCGATGGAGGGCTTCTCGATGAGGTCGGCGACTTCGAACACTTCGCCGGCGCCGTTCTTCGGCTGCGCGATTCCGTAGTGGATCACCTGTTCGCGAGGAACCGTCTCGAACACGATCGTTGCTGCCGGCCGCTGCTGCGCGTGCGTCTCGATGAGTCGCTTGAGGACGCCGCCCGGCTCGCTGGAACGCAGGATCGAATCTCCCAGACTCACTAGGAACGGATCGTCGCCGACGAAATGCTCCGCCAACCCAATGGCGTCCGCCAAGCCCTTCGGAACGCTCTGGCGCGTGTAGAACATCTGCACGTCGATGGACAGGTGATTCATCACGTCCAGGGACTTCTGACCGCGCGCCAGCCGATCCATCTGCACGCTGTCGATGTCGAAATGATCTTCGATAGCGCGCTTCTGCTGGCTGGTGATGACCAGCACCTTGCCCACCGCTGCAGCCGCCAGTTCCTCGACGACGTACTGGATGACCGGCTTCCTGCCGACAGGAAGCATTTCCTTCGGCTGCGACTTGGTCGCCGGGAGCAACCGTGTGCCGGTTCCCGCCGCCGGTATGACGGCTTTGAGAATGCCCGTCAAGTGGTGGGCTCCTTCTTCGGTACGACGATGCGCCACACGGTGAGGAACAGGTAGCCCAGGTCCGCCCAGACCCCACGATCAGCGATGTACGCCAAGTCCATGGCGAGTTTCCGGGGCATGATCGACTCGACATAGTAGCTCTCGACGTCCTCGCGCCCCGCCAGCATCCTCTCCTCGTGCCGAAACGCTATCTGGGTGGGACCCGTAATGCCGGGACGTACCGACAGCACACGTCGCTGCTGCTCGTCATAGTGGGCAACGTACTGAGGCAGTTCCGGCCGGGGTCCGACGAGGCTCATGGTTCCGTTCAGAACGTTCAGCAGTTGAGGCAGCTCATCCAGCTTGGTGCGTCGAAGGAACCTGCCGACCGCCGTCATGCGCAGATCATCCTCGGCAGTAACGCCCGGGCCCTTCGACGGAGCGTCGCACATCATCGTGCGGAACTTCGCCATGCGGAATGGGCGCCCCCCACGACCGACTCGGGGACCCCAGTAGAACACTCCGCCCGGCGATTGGGCTTTGGCGAGCACGGCGCACAGTGCGAACAACGGCGACAGCGCCAGCAGTCCGACCGCCGAGAACGCAACGTCCAGACACCGCTTCGCCCATCCGTCGCGGATGATCCGAATCGACGCAGGGGTCGCGACGCCGCCGCGCGACTCGCTATCGCCAACCGTTGCGGATGTGCTGACGTAGCTCATGCCGACTTCACCCCGACTAGGACGAGCACTCCGCCTGACTTCGGCAACAGCCGAGCGCCCAAGGCGTCGCACATTCGCGCGATGCCGTCCACCCAGACGTTCGGCAACCATCGGTCCACGAATCGCGGCAGCACGAGGTACCCTGATTGGCGCCTTTCGGTTACGGACCAACCAGCATCCGTCAGCAATCGCGCCAGTTCATCCTCAGTGAACCCGAACAGGTGACCATCGGAGCCGCCGCGAGCCCGGAGGAACCGTCTCCGAACGTCCCTCAGAACTTGATACCACGCGCCCCGGTTCCCTGTCGACACGACGGTGATGCCGCCCGGCCGCGCCACGCGCGCCGCTTCCCGCACCACCGAGTTCGGCGAGAAGCAGTGTGCCAGCACCGTCTTCAGCACGACGACATCGGCGATAGCATCAGCCAGCGGTACATGCTCGCCGACGCCCAGCGCATATCGCCGTTGCCTGCTGCGCCTGACATTGCCGAGCATTTCCACAGACGGGTCCACGCCGACGTACATCCGAATCGCGTCGTCGAGTCCATCGGAGAACCCTCCGTTGCCACATCCGATATCGACGATCAGTGCAGGTCCCGAGCGCTCCGCCTGGCGCCTAACGCGTTCCCGCATGAATGCGGTCATATCTGCCCAGTTGCGTGCCACCGTCCGCGAGACATGGGCGATTCGTTGCCGATTCCACGCATGGGGTTCGCGTTCCCATTCCTCGCGCCGTGTCATCTCGCTGACGCCGCTACGCGAGCCGTCTCGATGTCCTCCAGGATCGCGCGCGTCGCGCCCGCTGGGTCGGCAGCTTCCGTGATCGGTCGGCCAATCACCAGATAGTCGGCTCCGGCACGGATCGCGTCGCCAGGCGTCATTGTGCGCCGCTGGTCGTCACCGGATGCGGAGGGCCGCACACCGGGGGTCACGCTGGGGGGATCGGTTCCACACGCGTTACGGATCGCGGCGACCTCCTGCGGCGACGCGATCACGCCGTCGAGCTCCCATTGACACGCCACGCGCGCCATGTGTACCACCTGCGACTCGATGGACCGACCTGTGTCACCGAACACGTCGCGCCACAACTCATCGTCCAGGCTCGTCAGCACCGTGACGCCGATGAGAAGCGGGCTCGACCCCGCGCCATCAGACGCCTTACGAGCCGCTTGAACCATCGGTCCCCCGCCGGACACGTGGACGTTGAGCATCCAGACTCCCAGAGTCGCAGCGGACCGTACGGCTTCGGCAACCGTGTTCGGGATGTCGTGGTACTTCAGGTCGAGGAAGACACGCTTGCCGTACGCATGGGCGATCCGAACCGAATCGGGACCCTCCGACGTGAAGAGCTGCTTTCCGATCTTGACGATCTCGACCGAGTCGGCGAGTCGGTTCAGCAAGCGACGCTCGCTGCTTCGATCCGGCACATCCAGCGGGACGATGATCGGGTTCGTCACGGGAGCTATGCGTTCCTGCCGCTCGGTGGCGGCGTCCGCACGATTTCCACGCTGACCGGGCCCTTGCCTTCGCGGTCGAGGCCGATCTCCTCCGCAGCGCGACGGGACAGGTCGATGACACGTCCCTTGATGAAGCTGCCTCGGTCGTTGATTCGGACGAGAACCGACTTCCCGGAGGTCACGCTCGTAACGCGCACGATTGTGCCGAAGGGCAGGAACCGATGTGCCGCCGTGAGTCCCTCCTGATCGTAGACCTCGCCGCTCGACGTCTGCCGGCCGTGGAACACGCTCCCGTACCACGATGCGACACCGGTTTGACCCAGTATCGGCTCGATTTGCACATTGGCGACGCCATCATCGACCATGTCCAACAACTGAGCGGCGTGGTAGGAGACGAACAGGCGCTTGTCGGGACGGAGTTTCGCCCGGTCGGTGATCTGGAGCACGGCCGCTCGGCCGTTGTCGAGGTTGGTGACCCGGATGAACACGCCGTAGGGGAGCTCCGGATGGGATGCGGTCATCGCGTCCGGGTCGTAGGGATGACCGTAGACGCCTCGACGCCCTTTCTGATCGACCGAGATCCACGATGCGCGCGTCGTCTCGTCCGCCCCAATCTGCAGCCCGCCCGTATAGAGCGCTGTATGCGGGTAGTGGGCGCAGCCGACAGAGGTAACGACTGCTCCAACCAGGCAGAGGAACCAAGTCACGCGGCGGATAGCACGCCGCAATGCTGATGCTGTCACGTAGCCTCCTTCCGGACCTCTAGGCAACCGACGGGAGCGCTTCGCGAACCGACGCGCCGCCAAGCACTGCCGCGACGGCGCGAGCGGTCTCCTCTCGGGCTCGACGGATCGAGTCGCGGCGCTCGATAATGTTGCCGGCAACGTTATCGACGCTGAGCCGTAACTCGTGTGACATCCGCTCGACTTCCCGAGGCGATGTCCCGCCCAGGCTGCGATTGCGCCCGACGGCAGCGATCGGACTCAGTATCTCCTCCAGCAGCGATACGTCCAGGTGCTGCTCTCGTGTTTCGAGGTACGACACGCAATCGCCGACGTCGCGGAACGTCTTGCCGGCGTCCACGAGCCATGCAACCAGCGATCCGACGATCTCGTGCGCCTCTCGGAAAGGCAGTCGTCGCCCTGAGACGAGAAAGTTGGCGAGCTCCGTCGCCGTGCTGAAGTTCGCGTAGGTCAAATCGAGCATGCGATCCGTGTTGAACCGCGCCGTAGCCAGTGCGCCCTCGAGCACGCGAAGCGTCGCGTTCGCGGTGTCGAACGCATCCCACAGCGCGGGCTTGTCCCCCTGCAGGTCGCGGTGATATCCCAGCGGGAGCCCCTTGATCATGACGAGCGCTTCGGTCAGCCTGCCGATCACGCCGCTGGTTCTGCCCCTCGCCAGCTCGGCGACATCCGGGTTTTTCTTCTGCGGCATAATCGAGCTGCCCAAGGCGTACGCGTCGTCCAGCGTCATGGTTCGGAACTCGTGCGTCGTCCAGTAGACGATCTCTTCGGCGATGCGCGACAGATTCGTCATCAGCATCGTCAGGGCGAACAAGGACTCGATGACGAAGTCGCGCCCCGACACGACCGCCAACGCGTGTTCCTGAACCGAATCGAATCCGAGCAGGCGAGTCGTAAGCGCCCGGTCGATCATGAAGCTCGTGCCTGCGAGAGCGCACGCGCCCAGTGGGTTCTGATTCGTCGTGCGATAGGCAGCGGCGAGTCGGCGCAAATCCTCGCGCAGCAGCGCCGCGTGCGCCGTCGCCCAGAACCCCAGTGTGACCGGCTGGGCATGCTGCGTGTGCGTATACCCCGGCATCACCGCCGACGCATGGTTGTCGGCGATGTTCAGGAACGTCGTCACGAGCACCGTGGTCAGGTCTTCGGTCGCGAGCAGTTCCTCGCGCACCACCAACCTCGCGTCGGTGAGAACCTGATCGTTCCGCGAGCGGGCAGTGTGCAGCTTGCCCCCATACTCCCTGCCGGTTGCTGCGATCAGGCGCGACTCGACGTTCATGTGGACGTCTTCAAGGGCTGGATCGAGCGTCAGGCGACCCGCTTCCGCGTCAGCGCGCGCTTCTTCGAGTGGCGCCAGGATACGTCGCACGTCGTCATCGGAAAGAATCGCCTGACGCGCCAGCATCAGCGCGTGTACCTGGCTCCCCCAGATGTCGTGGAGCGCCATCCGCCCGTCGGCGCGAGTCGACTCGGTGTAATCGAGGACGATCTGTCCCGCGCTGGATTTTGCCTCGCGCTCCGACCATTGAGGACTCCTGGCACGTCTCCACATGGCTCGGCATAGGATAGGGAGCGACCGTCGGGGTGTCAAGCAAGCTCCCGCTAGGCAGGGCTGTTTCATGAACGAGTCTCGCCGCCTGCTGCGCAGGTCCAACACGACCTGTCATTCCCGCGAAAGCGGGAATCCAGGCTCTGGGCTCCCGCTTTCGGATGAAGACCGATCCACGATTCGCTGCCCTCACATTCCCCTAGTCATGTCGGCGCTACGAACACCGCCATCGACCTGATCCGACTCGCCGGACACACCAGCATCGCATCAGCCAACCGCTCATTCGCAGCCAGACCCGATAGAGCTCTGCCACTCATCGGCATCGTACTGGAGAAGTAAACAGCCGTGGGGAGCACTTTGATTACGAGGCATCCGCAACATTTCGGGAGCACTTGATTCTGACGCAACGGGGGGAGCGCCAGGCTGCTCGGACTCCTCACCGACGGTGCCGCGTCGCCGGGAGGATCGCCTCACGAACGACGCGGGTACACGATCGCACCGTCAGCCGACGAACGCCTCACGGTAGGAACCGATGTCCACCTCGTTCGTTGGTCCCTCGTGGACCAGAATACGGAAGCGCTGGACCAGGCGACCGCCATCCGGAAGCACGTAGGGCTCGCGCAAAGTGAAGTTCGACAGGAACGTCCCGTAGTCCCGGACGAAGTACGGCGACGGCGGATTGTCGGGATGGTGCATCAGCGCGATCCCAACCGTCTGACCGGCGACGTCCCCGGAATAGTCGACCCAGTCGGCGAACTGGTTCATCGCCTCGGCTTCGTTCACCTGTCCAGCCGAGTTGACGGCTCTCCCGCCGTCTTCGACATCGATCGTATCCGCAACGCGGATGCCGATGTAGGAGTGCGTGTCCTTGCCAAACGTGATCTCGCCGACGCGTGAGGTCAGAGCGCTCGATATGTCCAGCACGTGGACGCGTTCACTGGGCGTCCACACGATCTCGCGTTCCTCGTCCAGCATCTGCTCGCCGCTCTTGGCGACCCACGAGTTCGTCGTCCGAAGGCGAACGCGAGTGCCCTGCTCATCGACGACGCCCGACTCGAACCGGATATCTCCGAGGCTCGGGTTCGTCGGGTTGTTATCGTGGAAGAAGTTGACCCCGTTGACTCGCGCGTGGCCGATGAAGATGCTCTTATGGTGGTTGAACCGGTAGGCGCAGTTCGTCGTGACGGCTCTGCCGCTGGGAGAGTAGACCGGAAAGAAGTTGGGCCGCGACAGGTAGAAGTCGCCCCACGACAGGTGACCCTTGTTGTAGGCGAGGGCGAGCCGGCCGTCCGCCAGAAACTTGTAGCGGAGGTCCTCTTCGACGACGCGCGCTGTCGGCATGGTCATGTCCTCGGTTCGTGCGGGGCTCCGGTGGTTCATGAGTTATCTGCCACACGATGCCGGAGCGCACAAGCGCGGCGCGACGTCTGAGGAGATGAGCCTGCCGGCGCGACTTCGGCGACATCCGAGCATCCACGCACCCGAACCGATGAGGAAGGACATGCCAATGCCCACGGAGACGATGACTCCCCGCGAACGATGGCTCGCCGTGATGCGCCGCGAGAAGCCCGACCGCGTGCCGCTCGACTATTGGGCGACCGGCGAGGCGACACGGAAGCTCCTAGCCCACATGGGATGCGCCACGACCACGGAGATGTTCGAGCGATTGCACATCGACCGCATCGACGGCGTCGGACCTCACTACACGGGACCCGCGAGCCCGCCAGGCGAAGATATCTACGGGTGTCGATACCGAACGGTCGAGCACGACGGCGGAGCGTACTCCGAGTGCATCCACAACCCGTTGGCGCAGTACTCGTCCGTCGAGGAGATCGAGGCGAACTTCCAGTGGCCCAGCCCGGATTGGTACGACGTATCCCACCTCAAAGAGCAGGCTGCGTCTCTGGGTAAACATCCTATCCGTGGCGGGGGATCCGAGCCGTTCCTGGTCTACAAGAACCTGAGGGGCCAGGAGCAGGCGTTCATCGACCTGATCGAGAACCCCGAGATCGTCCACTACTGCCTCGACAAGCTCTTCGACCTTGCCTATGAGAACACGGCTCGCATCTACGAGCAGCTTCCGGGCAAGGTTGACTTCAGCTACGTCGCCGAGGACATGGGAGCTCAGGAGGGCTTGATGTGCTCCCCGGCTCTCCTCGAGGAGTTTCTGATCCCGCGCATGAAGCGGATGATCGACCTGGCGCACAGCGCGGGCGTGTACGTGTTCCACCACAACGACGGAGCCGTGCGCGACATTCTTCCTCGCATGATCGAGATCGGCATCGACCTGCTGAACCCGATCCAGTGGCGTTGCAGGGGGATGGCACGGCGCGCGCTCAAGCGCGACTTCGGCAAGGACGTCGTGTTCCACGGAGGCGTGGACAACCAGCAGACGCTGGTCTTCGGGTCCGTCGGAGACGTGCGGCGCGAAGTCGAGGAGAACCTGTCGATCCTCGGCGAGGGCGGCGGGTACATCTTGGGGCCCTGTCACAACATCCAGGTCGTCAGCCCCGCCGAGAACATCGTGGCGATGTACGAGACGGCGTACGACCTCGGCTGGACATGAGCTTTGCGTCCGCTCGGCAACGACAGCGCGCGTCCTCGTCTGTCGCTGCTCCGTCCGGCAGAATCCTCTTGCGTCGTGGGTGAGAGCTTCGCAGCCGATTGACACCCCGGTTCCTGCAGACCATAATCTGGTGCGTCGGGGCCCAATGGCGCGGCGCCGTTCGGCGCGACCGGAGACCACCGCTCGATGCGTTTGCCCGCATCCATCGTCCGAAACCGCCCCCTACGCATCCTCGTCCGCCTGTGCCAGGTCGCGGCGATCTTGCTGGCGATCGGACTTGTCGGAGCAACCGCGGCGGGAATCGTCTACCTGACCCAGGTGAGTCGCAACCTGCCGGAGCTCGACCCGCTGGAGTACGGCGAGGTCGCCGTCTGGAAGCAGCATACGGAGGTCTACGCCGACACACCCCCCATCGTGGCGGGCACGCCGTGGACGACCCTCAAGCGGCGTATGGAACGCCTCGACTACGCTCCCGTCACGGCGGACAACCTCCGCGAGGGAACCTACAGCGGTCAGCCGAACGCCGGTGACTCGACTGTCCAGGTCTTCCCGCGCGCATTCATCCATCCGCGTATCCGGCAGAACCCGCAGGCTTTCGTCGTGGCGATTCGCGACGGCGCGGTGGCGGACGTCCAGCAGGCTGACGGCGCGTCCGTGGGTCGGTTCTTCTTGGAGCCCGAGCTCGTCGACGAGCTCTACAACGTCGATGAAGGGCTCGCCCGCCAGTTGATCGCGCTGGAAGAAGCCCCGAAGCACCTGATCGACGCCTTCATCGCCATCGAAGACAACGACTTCTACAAGCATCCGGGGATCCACGCGCGGCGGTTCGCCGTGACGATGTTCTGGAACGTCGTTCGGAACCGGCGGTATGGAGCCAGCACGATCACCCAGCAGCTTGCGCGGAACCTGATGCTCACTCGTCAGAAGATTCTGCTGCGCAAGGCGAAGGAGTGGCTCCTCGCGGTCCAGATCGAACGCCGCTACTCGAAGAACGAGATCCTCGAACGTTACCTCAACTTCATCGACATGGGCAGGCACAGCGGTCGCAGCCTCGCCGGGGTCAAGGAGGCAGCGCGCTACTACTTCAACAAGGACGTCGCCGAGCTCTCGTTATCGGAGTGCGCTCTGCTCGCGTCGATCCCGAAGTCTCCGACGCGCTATTCGCCGGTGCTCCATCCTGAGAACGCTCGCGAACGCCGCAATCTGATCCTCCGGCAGATGCACCGCCGAGGCTACATCTCGCGTGCCGACATGATCGCCGCCCAGGCTGAGGAGCTCGTCGTCGAGGGTCCCCGCCGCAGCCGGTTCCGGGGAACGGCTCCGTACTTCGGTTCCTACATCCGCGCGCTGCTTGAGCAGCGGTACAGCCGGGAGCAGCTCTACAACCAAGGCATGCGCGTCTACACGACGATGGACCCCATCGCCCAGGATGCCGGCACACGCATCGTCGCCAAGGAGCTCGAAGAGCTCGACAAGCAGCTCCGGTACCCGCCGTACCGCGACATGGTCGCGGCGGCAGACGCCAAGCTGAGCGCGAAGCACGAGCCGGGCGACTACATCCAAGCGGGACTGGTGATGATCGAGGTCCAAACGGGCTACGTCCGAGCCATCGTCGGGGGGCGCGACTACGACTACAGCCAGTTCAACCACGTCACCCAGGCGAAGCGCCAGCCCGGATCTGCGTTCAAGCCGTTCGTCTACACGGCGGCATGGGAACGCGGTATGAAGCCCTCCGATACGATCGAGGACGAGCCCTGGACCTATCGCGGCTGGACACCCCACAACATCAGCTTCTCGCACGAAGGCGAGGTCGATCTGCGTCGGGCTCTCGTGCGTTCTCTGAACATCCCGGCGGCGCGGCTGATGAACGAGTACGTGGGCGTCACGGCGACGGTGCGCATGGCTCGTCGCTGCGGCATCGAAACGCCGCTCGCCCCGTACCCGTCGCTCGCTTTGGGTTCGTCGGAGGTCACGCCGCTGGAGATTACGTCGGCGTACGGAACGCTGGCGAATGGGGGCGTGCGCGTCAAGTCCATCGCCATCCGCTATGTGGTCGACAGCTCGGGTCGGGTGTTGGAGGAGCAGGTTCCTGAAACGTCCCGCGTCATGGAGGAGTGGGTCGCCTACACGACGACGTCTGTGCTACAAGACGTTGTCACCTATGGAACCGGAGCGCGCGTCCGCCGTCTCGGATTCACCTATCCGGCTGCCGGGAAGACCGGCACCACGTCCGACTACACGGACGCGTGGTTCATCGGATACACGCCCCACGTCGTCACCGGCGTATGGGTCGGCTTCGACGATCCTAAGAAGAGCGTCAAGGCGACCGGCTCCGAGGCGGCGATTCCGATCTGGACGGAGTTTATGAAGGAAGCGATCCGTGGTCCGAAGGACGCCTTTGTCGCCCCCGGAAGACGCTCCGCCGCAACGTCTCAATAGGCGAGGCGTGCTGTTCGCCGGGCTGTTCGTTGGGGCGCTGTCGGTCGTTGCCTCGGCGCTCGCTCATACGACGGACCTGCCGCACCACACGCGCGACTTCGCCGATATCGCCACGGGGCAAGACCGTCGCGGAATCGTGATGCTGCTGGCGTCCGTGCTGACGACCGGGCTGATCGCGCTCGCCTACTTCGTCTTTCGGAACTCCGTGAGACACGACGGATCGAGTGACGTGCTGCGCGTGCAGGAGCGACTCCGAGCCCGAGCGCTTCACGCCGCGAGCCACGCCCGGAAGCATCTCGACCGACCGCAGGACGACCTCATCATGGCGGTCGTCGACGCGTACGCGTCTCAGACCGGAGGCGCACCGGCACAGCCGCTCAAGGGCGAACCCGGTCGGTATCGCATCGGAACCGACGTCCTGGCAGTCCGGGCGACGACGGACTCGGTCGATCTGACGGCTTCGTCCGAGGGGTGCGCGGCGAGTGTCCGCGTCACGCAGGCAGGCGATATCACCATCAGCCTCTACCGGACGCCGACGACCGAGGCGGCTCTGTAGGCACCGTTGCGTGACGGCGAGCGGGAGTCGGACCTTACGACGTTCTCGAACCGCGTCGGTTCCGCCAACCAGGAGGCACGTCGTGCAGACCGTCCGGGCGATGATCGACCGGTTGTCAGGTGATCGCCTGCGTCGAGACCTGTTCCACCTATGCAAGGACCCGATTCCGTACCGCAAGATCAACCACACGCTCCCAGGACACGCGAAACATACGCTCGACGAGGCGGACGACTACATTGTCGCTCAGCTCGAGGCGTGCGGGTACACCGTCGAGAAGCAGGCGGTGCCCGTGCAGGCGCGCGAGCGCGACGAGTCCAAGCCCAAGGCGCAGCAGTATGGGCCCGCATCGGGCCCCTGGATGGCGGCGTATAACCTGAACGCGGTCCGCGTCGGCTCCGCCCAGCCTGACGAGACCATCGTGTTCGTCGCCCACAAGGACTCGCAGAGCTGGGTCGATTCGCCGGGCGCTTACGACAACGGCGTCGGGACGGTCGCGCTCATCGAGATGGCGCGCGCGCTGAGCGAGAACCAGCCGAGGCGCAGCTTCTGGTTCCTCTGGTGCAACGAGGAGCACGCGCCGTGGACGAGCATCCACGCCGCCGAAGTCGCGCGCGACCGAGGCGACAACCTGATCGCCGTGCTCAACATGGACGGCATCGGCGGCAGACCCGACGAGGATGTCCGCGCCGGGCGTCGGACCAACGTCACGCTCTACACGGAGCCGGAGGGCGAGCGCATCGCCGACCTGATGTCCGAAGTCAACGACCGGTATCGCATCGGACTGACTCAGACCAAGGGAAGGCGTTCGTCGCCAGGGGACGACGACGGATCGTTCATCCGCGCGGGCTTCCCGACCGCCGTCATCAACATCGGCTCGTGGCACTATGCGGAGCCGAGCTACCACCGGGAGACCGACGTGCCGGAGAACGTCGATATCGACAACGTGCTCATGGCGACCCAGGCAGCCTTCGCAGCAGCCCTGACACTCGACGCATCGTAGGACGCGCAGCCGTCGGACACGGCGGCGACCGCGCTGTTCGAGGCAACAGGGAGTACTCGACCGCAGAAGTTCATACGGCTTGTCATCCTTCGCTGCGCTCAGGATAGGTTCCTGAGGAGCGAAGCGACGAAGGATCTCGCGCATCACGTGCCGGGCAGATTCTTCGCTTCGCTCAGAATGACAGTATCCGTAGCAACTTCCAAGATGGATTAGGGAGGAACCGATGCCTCGCGTTCTGAGAGTCATCCACGTCGGCGCCGGGGGCAGGGGCGCATGGCCCCTCGATGTTGTCGCCCGCATGGATGGGTACGTGTCTGCGGCGCTCGTCGACGTCAACCCCAGCTATCTCGAAGCCGCACGGCAGAAAACCGGGCTTCCGGCGTCCGTCTGCTTCTCGGACGTGCAGGACGCCGTGGGCTCCGTCGAAGCGGATCTGGCGATCATCTGCACGCCGACGGTGACGCACGTCCCGTATGCCCGAATCGCATTCGGGGCTGGCGTCCATGTGCTCACCGAGAAAGGCATGACCCTCGACTGGGAGCTCGCCCGCGCCGCCGTTGACGAAGCCGAGCAAGCTCGACTCTGTTTCTGCGTTTCTCAGAACTACCGCTACTTCCAGGTCGAGCGCACGATGCGCGAGGCGTTCGGAACCGAGCAGTACGGCGAGCCGTCGTTCCTCGACCTGATCCACCACCGCTACCGCCCGGAACCGCGAACCCTCGACTACAAGAACGCGATGATCTGGGACATGAGCTGCCACCACTTCGACAACTTCGTCTACTGGTTCGGGCCCGCCCAGCGCGTGACGGCACGCACCTTCGGTGCCCCCTGGAGCCGATATACGCCCCACGACGCGAACGTGAGCGCCGTGATCGAGTTCGCGAACGGCGTCGTTGCGACCTACTGCCTGACGCACGTCGCGCAGAACGATTTCCATCGCACGTTCATCCACACGACGACGGGGACGCTCCGATGCCACGACATCGCTGGCATCGAGTTCCGCCCGACCCACAGCCGCGACGCGCAGGCGGTTCCGCTGCTGTCCGTGCCGCAATCCGAGCAGTCGGTCCTGGAAGACGTGTATCGGTACATCCTCGAGGGCGTCGAGCCGGGAATCTCCGGCAGGAACAACCTGCAGACGCTCGCGCTGTGCGAGGCGACGGGCAGAGCGTCGGACGAACGGCGGACGGTCGAGATCGGCGAGCTCTTCGATTAGGACGGGCGAACGCGTGAGTGGCGCCAGACGCGCGCGATGGGCAGTCGCCACGGCGGTCGGCATCGCCGCTGCCATGTGGCTCCTGCGCGGCGTCGAGTGGCGGACGATGTCCGACAATCTGGCGCGCCTCCGATACCAGCACATCGTCATCGCATTCGGCGGCTACGGGTTGTCCATCGTCGCGAAGTCCCGCCGGTTCGCGGCGCTGTTGGATAGAGCTTGTTCGAGTCGCGAGCTGTTGGGCGTAGTCGCCGCGCAGACGTTCTGGTCGAACACGCTCCCGATGCGCGCTGGCGATGTATCCTACGTGCTTCTGCTGCGCGGACGTGGATCGGTTTCAGGTACCCGCGCCGTGTCGTCGCTGCTGGTCGCCAGCCTGCTAGACCTGTGGTGCATGATGCTGGTCGCGCTGCTCTGCACCACGGCGTTCGAGTCGTCTGCGGCTGGCTCGACCGCGTCGCGCGCTGTGGCGGCGGTGGCGGCGACCGGAGTGGTCGCCATGCCCGTCGGTCTCGCGGTGTTTCGTTGGGCGCAGCCGCGACTGTCCGTGTTGGGCGGCGTTCCGGTCGTCGGCGCTCGCGTCGCTTCTTTGCTGCAGGACGTGAGTCGCGTCGCGTGGAGCGCCTCCCTGCTGCGAGGACTGGGCTACTCGACGCTCTCGCTGGCGCTCCGGTTCGCGTTCCAGGTGTATCTGCTCGCCGTCCTGTTTCCGTCGATCAGCGCGCCGCAAGGTCTGTTCGCGCTCTCGGTCGCGGGATTGGTGAACCTGCTCCCTATCCAGTCCATCGGAAATGTGGGAACCATCGAGCTCCCGTGGGCGTGGGCGATGATGGCGACCGGCGTGGACGCCGGCAGCGCCATCGCGTCTGGCTTCGTTCTCCACGCAATCGTGCTCGTCTTCGCGTGCATCGTAGGCGCTCTGGCGCTTCCGCTGCTCGCCAGGGCGCCGACGGAGGACCCGCGTGGCGGCAACTGACGATGAATGGGTTCAGGCACAACCCGGCGACGAGTGGGACGAGCTCGCCAAGCAGTGCCCAGACGCCTGCGCATTCCATTCCAGCGAGTGGAAGGCAGCCCTGACTGCCGCCTTCCCGCAGTACGTCGCGGGCGACAGCCGTCATGTCAGAGACGGGCGGTCGATTTGCCTATGGTCATCGTTCGACTTCCGCCCGGCACCAGGCATTCGGATCGCCGAGGCGGGACCTTGGAATCTCTACGGCGGCTACTTGGCACAGTCGCCGTCCCAGTCGGAGTTCGCGTCTGCGCTGAATCGATGGGAGGATCGCTCGCGGCGTGCAAGCGCCGCCTTCCTCCGTCTGACCCTCCACCCAACGGATTACGAGGACCGTCTGGCAATCGCTCGTCAGGCTGGCTTCGCCGACTTCGACTCGAAGCGTACGCACTGGCTCTCCCTGCCGGACGATCTCGACACGCTCTGGCACGACGCCTATCGCGGTAGCGTCCGAACCGACATCCGGCGAGCGCGGAAGTCCGGCGTCACGGTCGAGGCGTCTTCGTGCCCGGACGACGTGCGGGCGTTCTACGCGCTCTACGCCGATTCGATGCGTCGGTTCGGCAGCCTGGCGAAGCCGCTCGTGCTGGTCGAGATGCTCTTGGCAGGAAGCCTCGGTAGGCTGTGGGTGGCTCGGAGAGAAGGCTCGGTGGTTGCCGGCTTGCTAGAGCTCCGCTTCGGGCGCTGGATGACGATCTGGATGGCTGCCAGCGAACCATCGGAACGGCGGTACTCGCCCAACCATCTGCTCTACGACGCCGCTCTGCGCGACGCGACTCAGGCTGGGGTGGAGATGGCGGACTTCGGGGCATCGCCGCCGGGCAACGACGGGCTCGTGGCGTTCAAGGAGTCGTTCGGCGCGCAGGAAATGGCGTTCGGAACCGTCACGAAGACGACCGCCCCTCTGCGGTCGTGGCTCTGGCGCGTCGCCGAGCCCGCCGCTCGAGGGGCGTATCGCCGGTTCCAGCGAATCAACCGACCGTCACCGACGGCGGATTGACGAAGTTGTGGTACGCGCCCGCCAGATCGGCGTCCTCGGCGTCTCCGGCGTGGACGACGACCTGATATCGGAATGTCAACGAGTCGCCCGCCTTCAGCACGTACTGCCCGTCGCCGTCGAGGAGCTTTCGTCCCGACTCGAACGTGCCGCGTCCGAAGATGTTCGTCGTCATCAAGCCGTAATCGCGGACGTGCCAGTGGCACGGGTGGCGCGGGTTCCCTATGTGATCCATGATGGCGATGCCCAGATGCACGCCGTCGATGTACCCTGAGTAGTCGCACCAGTTGGCGCGCTTGCCCCAGGTCTCGCGTTCGTTCGTCCCGCCGAAGGAGTTGACGATGATTCCCGTGTTCGAGACCTTCACCATTGGCGCGACGCGGACGGACATGATGCCGCCCTCCTTCGTGTCGCCGAAGTGAACGTCCCCCTCGGTCGCTCGGAACTCGACGACCGACTCGATGATCCGTCGGTTCACCGGAAGCGCGTAGATGCGCCACGAGACGCGGTCGGTCATCAGTCGCTTGCCGTCGAGGCTCTGCCACAAGCTCTCGGTGGTCACCGTTCCGAAGACGGAGCCGCCCTTCGCCTCCGACAGCTTTTGGACGACGACGCGCCCGGAGTTGGCTCCCTCAGCCCAGCAGTCCACTCCGTTCACCTCGCCGTAGGCGACGTACAGCGATCGGTGGTGCTTGTGATCCGACGCGCCGGTCTCGGTGACCTCCTTGCCTCCGGGACCCAGCACGGGATACCAGTGCGGACGGTAGTGCTCGGGCCCGTAGAGCATCGTCGTGAAGGGCTCGCCGCCGATCTCCACGGCAATGGCTCCGCCCTTGTCTGAGACCGCGACGCGACCGGGCGACGAGCCCGTGACCAACTGGAACCGCCGCGTCTCACGCCGCACCAGATAGGGGCAAGGGAAGGTGAGCTCCACCTTGCCATCCACCGCATCCGACGCCTGAACCGGCAGGGAGGTTCCCGTCACCGAGTCGACGAGGCTCATGCCGCCCGATGGCAGCGACGCCGCATCGACGGTTACTCGTGCGAATGCGTCGCGGCGCGCGTGCTCTCCGGCGTTGACGACAAGATCGAGACCCATCAGCTTTCTCCTTGCGCCGATCCCGTTCCGCGCTTGACGGAGCCACGCGAGTGACTCATACGTCAGCAATGTCCTCCGCAACACTATTGCCGATGCCGACCCCATCGGCAAGAGTGTGTCGCTCGGGCGCGGATCGCATCGCGGCTGTCGCGCTCGAGCGGCTCTTTGGTCTCCCGCAGCTAGCTGGCGTACCAGATAGAGCTGCGTACGATCCGACCGTCGTGCTCCGGGTTCGTGAGAACCTCCAGCGCCTCTCGGAGTACGCGGCTGCCCATATCGGGATCGTTCGGTCTGCCCATCGGATGTCCCAGCGGGAAATCGACCAGCAGCGCACGAGGCGGCTGCACGTGGGCGGTCATCTCGGCGCTCATGGTGATCGACACCGTGCGGATCCCCGACTCCTCCACGGCTCGCTGAACCAGTCCCACGGACTGGTGGCAGATGCCTCAGGCGGGGGTCAGAAGCGCGATGTCGACTTCTCCACGATGGAGCTCATCCACGATGGCAGGAGCCGTATCCGATACGAGCGCGTCCACGCAGCCGCCGGTGATGTGCCCCATCAGGCTGTACGCGACCGGATGCAGTGAGCCGACGATTCTTTCGGCGACGAGCTCGGCGAGTCAGTCAATCGGGAGCACGACGTTGATGTCGAGCTCCGCGTCGCGGTGATCGTAGTAGTCGTGCGTCACGAGCACGCTGCTTCGCGGCGCGTCGATTGGGATTCGGCGCAGCGACGGATCGCCTTCCGGGCGCGCCATGTTGAACGGTGGGTCGGAACCCAAGTGAAAGCCGCCGGTCGTGATGAGTGCGATGCAGCACTCAGACAGTGGCTTCCGTATCGGAACGATGGCTGGAGCTGGCAGCGTCTCTAGCCTGGCTTCCGCGATCCAGCGCTTCAGGCGATCCGGATCGCGGGTGTACCAGCGAGCCACGTGCTGGTTCCGCCACCGGCGATAGAGCAGCCGGATCCCCGTCATGCCTCTGAAACTCCCGCCCTCAGTCGCTGGGCTCCCCTGCGAGCGCATCGGCAAACGCGCGCCAGAACGGGTCGACGCGCGGATGCGCCAGCTCACGCCATGCGCCTTCGGACAGGAGCTGGCACGACGGTTCCTCGACGACCTCGCCGATCTGCGCGGCGACGATGCCAGCGCCCTTGAGCGCCGACAGGACCGCCTCGGTTCGGTGGGGGCAGCACGTCATCACGAGCGTGCCCTCGCTGATCGCCGGGAAGGGATCGACCCCGAACAGCTCGCACAGCCGAACGGCATCCTGGTTCAGCGGGATAGCGCTCTGGTCGATCCGCATCCCGACGTCGCTCGCCTGCGCGACCTCGACGATGCCACCCCACAGACCGCATTCCGTCGCGTCGTGCATCGCCGTCACGCCGTCGTCTCGCACACCGACCTGCGCCGCCGTCAGCGCGTCGTCCACGACCGTCATTTGCCAGAAGAGCTCCTCGCAGCGCCGCGCGGCGTCCTCGCCGAACGCGCGGGAGACGCGATCCGGGAACGTGGCGGCGAACAAGCCAGCGGCTTCGATGGCGGGACCCTTCGTGACGATAACGGCGTCGCCTGGGCGCGCCATTTCAGGAGTCACGTATCGGTCCGCATCGCCAATCGCCATGACGGTCGCGCCGCCGACCATCGGGTAGTCGCAACCGTCGTAGCGCGCGGTATGTCCCGTGACGACGGCGACGCCATATCGGTCGCACTCCCGGTGGATCGTCTCCCAGACCGTTCCGAGAGCGGCGGCATCCATGGAAACCGGCAGGTTCAGGTCGATGGTCAGGTGGGTCGGCGCGAGACCGCTCGTCGCGACGTCGGACATGAGGATGTGGATCGCGAACCACGCGGCGCGCTCCCATCCGTACTGCGGCACAATGAAGACGGGGTCGGTCGACATCGCCATCACGCGACCGCCGCCGATGTCGATGACGCCGACGTCGACGCCGCTCTTGGGCGGAACCAAGACATCCGCGCGTTTCCTGCCCAGACGCGGCTTGATGAGCGTCTCGAACACGTCCGGTGATATCTTGCCAATGTCGGGAAGCTGCGCCTCAGAAGACTCGGGCACCGATCAGTTCTCCCGTCTTGACGCCGAAGGGCCACTCGGTTCGCCGCTCTTGAACGGGCGTGCTGAAACCGGTCGAGTATTGGGCGGCATGTCGGTACGCCGCACGGATGTTGTCCGTAGGAACTTCGGGATTGATGACGTTCGCCGAGAAGAGGAAGAGCCCCTTGCCGCCCTCCGTGACGTCGATCGCGTAGGCGACGTCCTCCTCGACATCCTGGACGGAACCCCAAGGCAGCGTCCGCGTGACGGACATGCCCGCGAACAGCAGCAGTCGGTCTCCCGTCGCGGTACGAAGCTTCACCAGGTCGGAGATGTGGACGCCGAGCTCTTCCTGGAACCCCTGGAGCCCGCAGAACCCGCACGCGAGGATGTCATCCATGATCGGCATCACGTTGCCGTCACAGTGGCAGATCGTCTTGATACCGCCTTGGTGCAACGGCTCCAGCGAGTACTTCAGCCACGGGAAGTAGTGCTTGCGAAGGAATCGCGGCGACACCATGGGCCCGTTGTTGTCACAGATATCGTCGCCGGTCATGATGAGCGGCGGACGTTTCAGCGCCGAGTAGACGCGCGCAATCACTTCGTTCCGGGCCCGCGCCGCGACGGCGCTGGCGCGGTAGATGCGGTCGAACGCCTCAGGATGCAGAGCGACCGCTTCGTAGTACGCCGTGTAGCCAAACGTGCCGTACCAGCCAAAGGTCGCCGAGCAGTCCCACCGGGCTGGCAGGTACTGCACGTCTCCGTACCGCGCCTGCGTGGTTTCCAGGTGCGTTCGCAGTTCCTTTGCGTACGCGTCCGCGTCGAACCGCGCCAGAATCTCGTCGTCCGTCGGACGCGATTCGGCGAAGGCAAGCACCTCATCGACCGAATGGTTCGTCTGGTCGCGTTCTAGGATGTAGCTCTGTCGGATCGTGTCCTGTCCGCGCGGCACGATGTGACCCAACATTCCGTCGGCGCCCAGGTTCCTGTACGCCTTCAGCGCCCCTGTCCATGGGTCCTTCCAGAACTCGTCCTCCGTCGTTCCACCGAGCTCCTGAAGGTGCACGGCGCCGTTGATCCAACCGGCTAGCAGCGGTATGCGGTCGACCGGCTGGAAGTGCGCCTGACGCATGATGCGCTCGTACGAAGTCATGTCTCCTCCCGTTTTGCCAGGTGGAACCGAAGCGGCGTTTCACTGGAAGATGGATAGCCGCTGAGCGTCTACGGTTCCAGTGTGCCCGCTTGGTTGCCTGCGCGAATTGCCGTGCCCAATCTACTTGCGCGCGCGACATTCCTGTGGCATATGCGTACACGTCGCGCTGCCGGGGTCAGTGGCGACCGATGCGGCGGCGCGGGAATCGGACGGTTCGCGGCAAGCGCATCGCGCGCGCCGCGCAGAATAAGGAGTCCTGACCATGTCAAGACGCCTGTGGTGCGGCGTCTGTCTGTCGATCGCCTCCCTTCTCATCTCCACCAGCCTTTGGGCAGTCGACCTCGCGTTCTACGCGGGACCGCCGAACACGGGATGGATCATCCCAGGTGACGTGACGCGCGAGACCGACCAGATGGTCGCTGCTCTCAAGGGCATGTTCGACACGACAACCGTCTTTGGCGACGGAGACGAGGTCGGGGAGAACTCGAAGCTCGCCAAATGGACGAAGGATCGCACGAAGGACGGCAAGAAGGACGTGCTCATCCTTTCGTGCGGTACGATGCCCAGCGGGCTCTACCCCTTCCCGAACAAGCAGCCCGACGGTTCCATCATCGAGGAGTACCTCGACAATGGCAACACCGTCATCAACATCGCCGACTGGTTCGGCTACATGAGCTACGAAGGCGGTGTGCGTAGTCCCGACAACGGCGCTGCTGGAGCGGCGAACATCATGGACATCCCAGGGTTGTCCTTCGGCAGCCGATGCAACGCGCAGGTCGTCAATGCGGCGGGCAAGAAGTACCTGCCCTCCCTCAAGGACTACACGAATGACCGTCCGTGGCACGTCGAGCAGTTCAAAGGCACCGACTGGGTCGTGACGACCTTCGCCGACTGTGGCGCGAATGACGCGGATCCCGCTGTCGCGGTCAACAGTAAGACGGGCGGCGTCGTCGCCTGCCTGATCCAGAAGGCGTGGCCCGGGCCCGACCCCAAAGCCGACAACCGAGGCGAGGTCGTCATCGAGTTCGTCAAGAACTGGTTGACCGAGCAGGGCCACCTCGTGCTCGCTGTCGAGCCGAGAGGCAAGCTCTCGACGACATGGGGGGCGATGCGAACCCGATAGCGCGTGCGCCATCCGAGGTGGCGCGTACCGTTGAGGATAGGGCTCCGCTGTCACGGAGCCCTTCGTTGTTTGGTTCGCCGTCAGGCGCCCGCAGTTGCCCTGAGCCATGGGATGAGCCACACTGACGAATGTCCAGAGAGGTTCCATGAAGATCGCCGACGTCCGCACATTGCCGATTGCGTCCTACCTGTTCGTCCAGGTTCACACCGACGAAGGCATCGTCGGGCTGGGCGAGTCGGGAGCTTGGGGCTACCTGGAGGCGTCCGAGCGCGCGGTCGAGACGTTTCGCGACTACCTTATCGGTCAGGACCCGCTCCGCATCGAGCATCACTGGCAGAGCATGTATCGCTGGAGCCACTTCCGGGGCGCGGCGATCATGGGCGCGCTCAGTGCTATCGACATCGCCCTGTGGGACATCGCCGGCAAGCACTTCGGCGTCCCCTGCTACCAGCTCCTCGGCGGCAAGACACGGGATAAGGCGCGCGTCTACTACCACGTCTTCGGAAGCACACGCCAGCAGCTCGTTCAGGGGTGCATCGACGCGAAGGAGCGCGGCTTCACGGCGGTCGGTCACCTGACGCCGTTCCGTGACGAGTCGCACGACATCCCCTACTTCAAGACGCACGCCGACAAGATGCGCGACGCCATCGAGACAGTCGCCGCCTATCGCGACGCCGTCGGGAACGACGTCGACCTGTGCATCGAGATCCACCGGCGGCTGACGCCGTCCGAGGCGATCGTCCTGGCGCGCGGCATCGAGCCGTACCATCCCTTCTTCTACGAGGATCCGACGCTACCGGACAACCTCGACGCTATGGCGCACATCGCCGAGAAGATTCACATCCCTATCGCAACCGGCGAGAGGCTCCACACGATCTACGAGTTCCAGATGCTGCTGAACCGGAACGCGGTTCAGTTCGTGCGACCCGACGTGTGCATGGCGGGAGGCTTGACGCACAGCAAGAAGATCGCCGCGCTGGCGGAGGCGCATCACGTCGGCGTGGTTCCCCACAATCCCTTGAGCCCGGTCAGCACGGCGGCATGCGTCCAGCTGGCGGCATGCATTCCCAACTTCGCTCTTCAGGAGTACCCTAGAGGCGAGCACGAGCCGCCGAAGAGCGAGATCGTCCGAGGCGCGCTGAGGGCTGAAGACGGCTTCCTCATCGTGCCCGATGCGCCAGGGATCGGCGTCGAGCTGATCGAAGGGGCTCAGGAAGCGCATCCATTCCGCCGCCGACGAGTCAACACGCGCCTGCACGTCGACGGATCGGTCGTCGACCAGTAGGGCGTCACGGGAACAGTTGAGCAGCGAGCCGCTCGATCCCTGCGAAGTCCCCAGCCTCGAGCATGGCTCCATACCCGAGGAGCTCTCCGGCAAATGACTTACGCCACGCTGCCCACGCATGCTGAGACCTCCATCCCTTGACCTGCGCCGTCACGAGGGCTCGCTCCGCCCGGACGAAGGCGTCGCGAGTCGCGTCGTCCCAGTCCGGCATCGACCGCGCCAGGCACGCCAGACGGCGCACGATCACGTCGGCGTACCGGTTCCCGAGTTCCGGCGAAGAGCCTTTCTCGATGGTATCCGTCTTGCCGTAGTCGGGATCGGTGCGTATCCGGTCGATGGCGACGAGCTCCGGCATGAGATGCCACAGCAACGACGTCTCGCCGATGCCCGCGTGGTCGCCCAGATAACCGACGTCCTGCGCCAGCCAGTACTCAGGCGTCCCGAGCACGGGGATCTGCAGGCGCTCTGTCATCCGCGCCGCCGTCTCTCGTACCACGATCTGTTGGTTGTGTCCGTAGTGACCCGTCAGCATGAGGATCGCGCGGAACCCGAGGCGGCGGAACTCATAGCAGAGCTTTTCCAGCCACGACCGCAGCAGGTGGTTCTCCCATGCGTCTTCGGGTTCCAGGACGACCGTTGCCGGCATGTCGAGCCCGCCCATGCCGCCGTAGACCGGTGGATGGACGACCCCGCCGCCTGCCTGCTCGGCGGCGAGAACGCACAACCGGTGCGCTTTGAGGGCGTCCAGTCCCAGCGCGTTGTGTTCGCCGTGCCACTCGACGGTTCCGAGCGGTAGGAACACGACGGGCAGCGCCTCGACCGCCTCGCGGAACTCCGCCGGCAGCATGTTCTCCCACCGAACTCGATCGCGCTCCATCGTGGACTCCTTCTCAGCCACCGTCTCAGATCACTCGAACGTCCCCTTGACGACCTCTGCCCGAAGCGGAACCTCCTCGCTGCCGATTCTGAGCGTTCCGCCGACCTTCTCAGTGAACCGGACGACCGAATCGCCGACCGTGACGCGCACGTCTTCTCCGTCGCGCGCTGCCGTCGCTGTCACAGGCCCGTCGGTCGAAAGCACGTGCACGAACACATCGTCGACGCTGTCTGCGGACGGCGACACCTCGACGCGCCATCGGTTGGCGGTGGGCGTGTGAACCGATGGACGTGGGTCGAACGTCAGTCCACCGTACGTGTAACCCTCGACCTTCCGCACGACAGGGCTTGTCGGCAGAAGCGTCTGGACGTGGAGCGTTCCCTTCCCGTGCTCCGCCGTGATCTGGGTTCCGTCGATGGTCGGCTCGTTGCGCGTATGGAGCAGCCAGGTCTTGGCGTAGGTGGCACGCGTGGCAACGACGCGGTCGAAGATGACGAACGTGTGAGGACGAAGGAACACGATCTGCCGAACCCATGACCGGAGCTTCGTGGACGCGTACGCCTTCGTGCCGTCACCGGCGACGTAGAGGTACTCCGGCGCGTTCCGATAGGCGACGATGTCTCCGCGCTCGAACTCCTCGCGCCGCGCCTCCCAGATGTCGAGGTTGTCGACGGTCCACTGCCATTTCTTCGCCTGACCGCCGTCGTTGGCGTAGGCGTTGCGCCCGCCGTCGCGCATGTCGCGCCACGTCTCGTCGGGCTGGTGGACGAGGATGGAGTTGTGAGCGATCGTCCGAATCAGCCAGTTGACGGAGTGGTTGTCCAGGTAGTCCGTGTACTCTCCACTCTCGGTTGCCAAGGGATCGTGGCGGAAGATCTCGAAGTTGCCGACTTCGTAATGCTGATGCCCCGCCCAGTAGTCCCCGCACTCGAATCGGAACCAGGTCGCGTCGTCCGTCCAATCGCTTCGAGCGTAGACCTTCCCGATCCCTTCCACCAGATGCGCCAGGGGGAGCCCGGCGGGATCGAGCGGCGCGTCAGGCTCCTCCTCGTACAGGAAATCGACCAGCCTCGCCTCGGGGTTCGACCCCCTCCGGCGCTTGGCAGCGACGTATCTGGCTAGCTCCAACCCGCGAAAATACTGCGCGAGTAGCGTCCGTGTGTGTCGCGGGTACTCGTTGTGTCCCCCGTAGGTCGCCGCCCCGTCGCCTTCGACCGGGTAACGCTCCGCGCCGTACATCCAGAGCCCGGGGTACGGCTGGTACATCTCGTAGGCGAGTCGTTGGTAGAAGAACCGCGATGCCAGCTCGAAGCCATCATACCCCTCGATCCGGCGAGCTAGTTCCAGCGCCTGGACGAGATACCACAGTGATCCGCGCGTGTACCAGCCACATTCGGTGAACCCTCCTCCTGCCCCAAACTCGTGCAGGACGGGCAGAACCTTCCCCTCGTAGAGCCGCGTCAGGGCTTCATCGCGGAACTCGCGGGCGCGCGGGTTCTCGCCCCAGGTCGCGTAGGCGATCCGCAGGTAGCAGAGGATCTTGGAGAGCGTCGAGTTGTGGAACGCGTTCTCATCCGCCGTGAAGCTGCCGAGGTGGGCGTTCATCCAGTCGATCATGCGCGCACGGTCGGCAGGCTCGATGGCGTCGTGGAAGAGGTCGTACGTCAGCGCGACCTCCGTCAGCCATATCCAGGTGTCCTGGTGCAGGTTCGTCACACCGCGTTCGACGTGCCCAAGTGCCAGGCGCACAAACAGGGCGATCGACTCCTTTGGCAGACCCTCGACGGCGTGGACGATTCCCCTCGCCAAGAGCGAATCGCTCTGGACGATCTCGCGATAGGCGTCCGGCTTCGTCCGCGCCAGGGTCACCAGGAAGTCGCGGTACCCGATGACGCGGGGGTGCCCCCCGAGCGTTAGCATCTCGGACCATGCCCCATCGGGGATGCGAGGCGCGGGAGTGGGCGAATCCAGCGCCGATGCGACGAAGAGAGCGGCAAACCACATAGGGGAGTCTCCTGAGTCTGTCCCCGGCGACCGGACTTGAGGCTCGCCGTCCGTCGGGCACGTCGTCGTGTCCTCGTTACAGGACGGATGGACGTACGCCCCGTCCGTTCCGCGTGAATCGGGCTGCGTGAGTCCGGGCTTCGATATCGTTGCTGTCGATTCGTATCCCAGCGGAGTATGACATGCACACACGCTCCCCAGGAATCGGACGGAAGTGAAGGTATCCTCGACGCGTGGTGGTCTGTTCCACTTTGCCGTGTAGGATGACCATGGCGTAGAGAGCTTGATGCCTCTTTCCTGGACCCAGGAACAGATCGTCCCGATCTTCAGGTTCAGGACACGACCTCGAGGAAGCCAGCACGATCCGGCTCTGTCCTGCCTCATGGGATGGCGTCAGCGCGTGGCGTTGATACTCGTCCTCTGCAACGGTATCATTGACCAAGCGCGAACGGATTCGGCGCGACACAGGTGACGTTGGTGCGACTCGCTGCCGAGCAGTGAGCTCGCGAACCAGTGGAGAGGGCACCTTGGACGATGAACCGTAACCCAGACCGGAGCCAAGCCCCGACGACCTCGTCGGAGCAGAACCAGCCGGGGACGTTGGACGCGTTCTTGTTCAAGGACAATCTGTGGGACCTGATTCAGGCTCTCATCGAGGAAGGCGAGTGGTCTCTGCCTGAGGATCTGGACGACAGGCAGTTTCTCGACGACGTCTTCGAGCACATGAGAGCCGGGGTCCGCGAATGGGTCCGTGGTTCCGCCGGCTACTTCCTCGAGAACTCGGAATACTTCCTGTCCAGCCGCGAGGCGTTGTCGATCTTCGACGAGGAGTCGCGAGCCAGGGAGCTCGACGTTTCGGACAACGTACGCCAGGCGTTCCTTGAGTTCCTGTACCGCGACTTCGCGAGCTTCTGCTCGCAGGCGATCACGGCGGTTCTCGAGAACATCACGGCAAAGAAACACTAGACGAAGGCTGGCATGCGACTCGACAAGTACCTCCAGACCAGCCGGATCATCAAGCGACGGGCTGTCGCCACGGAGCTCTGCCGCAGCGGGAGAGTGCTCGTCAACGAGCAGTCTGCGAAGCCGGGCAGAGAGCTACGGGTTGGCGACCGGATCGAGTTGAGCTTCGGGTCGCGCGGTCGCCTCGAATGCGAAGTCGTCGAGCTTCCGACGCGCGCGGTTCGTAAGGAAGACGCCCATCGCCTGTACCGAGCGTTGTCTGACACGCGTATATCCAGCGCTGAGGGAGATGAGTGAGAGCGTCTCGAGCGTCATCGGAGGGAGCCGCGTGCTGACGGCGAACTACCACATACACACGCACCTATCGCCGTGCGCAACCGATGACATGCGGCTGCGTCAGATTCTCGATGCCGCCGAGAAGACAGGACTCTCCGAGATCGGCATCACGGATCATTGCTACGGACTGGAACTCAACAGCACGAGATTGCGCGAGCTCCGCAGCGAAGTGGACCAAGCCGCGTCCGGCAGAGACATCCGCGTCTACTTCGGGGTCGAAGCCTACATCATGCGCCATCGCATGGCGTCCATCACGCCGCAGATCGGCGCGCTCTTCGACTACGTCGTGATGGCGCCGAACCACTACAACATCCGTGGCGTCGCCCAGCCCGTTCGGCTCGATCCCCGCATCCTCGCCGACCACGAACTCTACATGCTGGAGGCTGCGGTCAATCATCCGGCGACGGACATCGTTGCGCATCCGTTCGTGCTATCGCCCCGCATCTTCCGAGTCGCTCCGGATCGACTGGCGGCGCTCGCACATGCCATGATGGACGTCATCGACGAAAAGCGACTGGCTGAGACGCTTGACCGGATGCGGCAGCGCGACATCGCCATCGAGCTGACGCCCAAGATGTTCCAGTTCAGCCAGGTGCACCTGGAGTCGTTCTACCGGCTGTGCGTCGAACGCGGCGTGCTCTTGGCGTATGGCGGCGACTCCCACGACGTAGACGAGATCGCAATCCCACAGCAAGTCCTATTGTTCGCCGACCGCCTCGGGATCACAGACGATGCGCTGTGGTCCCCGCCGTCGTCCCTCTAGCCTGACGTTCCTGTTGGCTCAATTGGCGTTGCCGTAACGGCTGGAATCACCAACCGGAGGTGTTCCGGTAGGTAGGCAAAGTAGACAGCCGTGATCAGGTTGCCGTCCTGTACGGCGCCGTCTGCTACGTACTCGCCGCAGGCGTTGCGCACATCGTCGCTCATATCGCCGGGACATGCGATGCGGCGTCCTCGCACGACACCTGCCGAGACAAGTACCCATGACGCGTGGCAGATCGCGGCAACGATCCCGCCTCGGTTCAGCACCTGTCGGGTGAGCTCGAGCGTCGGCTCGTTGACCCGCAATGCCAACGGCGCCCAGATGCCGCCGGGCAGGTAGAGGCAGTCGATGGATTCCGGGCGCAGATCGGCGACCGCGACCGCGATCTGGGCTGCCAATCCGTCTCGTCCGTTGCGCCCTTCGCCGTGCACGACTCCCGGACGAACGCCGGCGACTGTGACCTCGGCGCCTTCTTCCCGGAACCGGTAGTACGGGTACCAGAACTCATGCTCGTGGTATCCGTCCGCGATGACGAGGGCGATCCGCCTTCCCACCAGCGTCATCGACTATCCCTTCTGTCGAGCACTCGACAGCAAGCGCGCGGAGTTGGCGACGACGAAGATCGAGGAGGCGTTGTGAACCACGGCGGCACCGATCGGGTGCAGCACGCCGGAGCCGGCGAGGGCGATCCCGACAACGTTCACAGCGACGGCAAAAACCCAGATGTTCTGGCGAATCGTCCGAACCGCGCGGCGAGAGAGGACGAGCGTCTCAGACAGCGCGCCCAAATCGTCGCCCATGAGCGCGATGTCCGCCGTTTCGACGGCGACATCGGTCCCCGCCGCCATCGCGATTCCGGCGTCCGCCATCGCCAACGCCGGAGCGTCGTTGACGCCGTCACCGACCATCGCGACGACTTCGCCCGCGCCCTGGAGCTCCTCGACGATGCGCATCTTCTCCTCCGGCATCACGCGCGCGCGGACGTCGTCAATGCCGAGTTGAGAAGCCAACGCCTGCGCCGCAGCCTGGTGATCGCCCGTTACCAGCACGACGCGACGGATCCCCGAGCGTCGGACTTCGTCCACGACGCGCGACGCAGATGAGCGAGTCACCGATGAGAGCGCGATGCAGCCCGCCACACGGTCGCCCACGCGAACGACAACGGGCGTCGCGCCTCGGCTCTCGTGCTCTTCGATGAACAGCCTCGCCTGGTCGGTCTCCGCTGACTCGCCCAAGCCCGCCAACGCTCGCTCATTGCCGACCGTGACGCGCTCGCCTGCCACGTCGCCTTCGACTCCGACGCCAGGCGTGAGAATGACGCCTGAGGTCCGTGTGGCAGTCGCCGCCTGCGAAGAACCCCGATGCGCGCGGACAATCGCTTTGCCGATCGGGTGTTCGGATGCAGCCTCGACTCGGCTCGCCAGGCGGAGCACGTCCTCGCGCGTCCACGGCGATGCGGGCATGACGTCGATGACCTCGAGCTCGCCCGAAGTCAGCGTTCCGGTCTTGTCGAGGCAGAGGGCGGTCGTGTGCCCCAGAGCTTCGAGGGCTGCGCCGCCCTTGACCAGCACGCCCATCCTCGCCGCCTTCCCGACCGCAGCGACGACGGCGGTCGGAGTCGCCAGCACGAGCGAGCATGGGCAAGCGATGACGAACACGGTGACCATGCGCATCGGGTCGCCCGTAAGCGCCCAGACGAGTCCGCCGATGATGAGGATCGCCGGCGTGAAATAGGCTGCGAAACGGTCGGCGATCCGCTGTGTGCGTCCCTTGTTGCTCTGCGCCTCGCGAACGACGCGGACGATCCGCGCAAGCGTCGTGTCCTCCCCGACCCGCGTCGCGCGAACCTCGACGGAGCCCGTCAAGGCGATGGTACCGACGCAGACGGTGTCCTCGACGGCTCGATCCACCGGGACGGCTTCGCCTGTCAGCGCCGACTCGTCAAACGCCGCTCGGCCCGTCTCGATCACTCCATCGACCGGCACGCGGCCGCCGGGTCGCACGAGAACACGGTCGCCGACGCTCACATGGTCAATGGCGAGCGTCTGCCACTGTTCCTGACACCACACTTCCGCCGTGTCCGGCGCGAGCTGAATCAGCGCTCGCACGGATCGTTGCGTGCGCGCCAGGACGATCTCCTCCAAATACTCCCCGCCGATCATCATGAATGCTACGATAGCGCCCGCCAGATACTCCTCGACAATCGCCGAGGCGACCAGGGCGATGACGACGAGGACGCCGGCCGTCACGCGACGGGTTTCCAGCGTCGCGACGACGGTGCGGTAGAGAATGACGGTTCCGCCGAATGCGAGCGCGATGGCAGACAGCGAGAAGTCGCTGTCGGCGAGCAAGGGGAGTCCAGCCGCAGCCAGGATGAGGGCGAGGACGATTGCTGGAACCGCCAGCGCCTTTGTCCAGGCTGCGGCACTTTGCCCGACTCGGGGCTCCGCTGCTGAGCTCATCCCGACCTCCGGGTTGGCTTTTGGCTTGCTCGGCGATCAGCCGAACACGCGCCAGAACACGAACGCCGCTCCTACAAGCGCAGCGATGATGAACCCGATGATCCGATGGGCGCGTTTCTTGCCCTCGGGGGTGTGGTCGCCGAGGATTCCGTGTCCGCCTTCGTGCATGGTTCCGCCCTTCCTGAGTCAGTAGACGAGCTTTGAGAACGCCTGCTTGAACTCTTCGATAGCCTCGTGATGATCGCCCTCCTGGATGGCAGACACGATGCAGGACTCGAAGTGATCCTCCAGTAGCAGACGTCCGACGGCTTCGAGCGCGGCACGAACTGCCGACACCTGGATCAGCACCTCGGAGCAGTCGCGCTGTTCCTCGACCATCTGCCGAATGCTCCGCACATGGCCCTCGATACGCGCCAGCCGGCGAGCGACTTGCTGGGTCTTCTTGTGGTCGTGCCGATGGTCCTGTGGCATCCCGATCCCCTGTCGCGAGTCCACATCCTATCCCCCGGGAGGGGTTATTCCCATTGTAGCGCGTACCGTACCGCCGAACAAGCGCGGCGTTTCCGACTCGCGCGCGAGCCGGGGGTCGGCTATTGTCGTGTCGAGCAAGCAGACCGCTGCATCGAGGGGTTGGACTCACTGGGGAGGCGTGAAGCAGCATGTCGAACAGCGCTGGCGCGGCGGATCGTGTGAAACCCACCGAGGGCTATGGCGCGGAGCTCGACCGAGCCGTTTGGGACCGCATCCGACTGGCGATGAACCACCAGGAGCCGGATCGGGTCCCCATCTGGGACTACATCGACAATCGGCACGTCGTCGAGCACTTCGCGAGAGGCGACGATGACTACCACGCGACGATGGTTCGCGCCTACCACGAGCTGGGCATCGATCTCTGCCGTGGGTACGGAGGTTCGTTCGCGGAAGAGCGCGAAGGCGAGGCGAGCACGTCGCACAAGATATCGGGCAGAACGAGTTGGGTAACCCGCTATGCCATTCAGACGGTCGAAGAGCTTCGAGCGTACCGATACGAGCCGCCAACGGTGGAATCACTTCGCACGAGCTGGACTGCCGGAATCCGCGCTCAGCAGCAGCGCTTCGCACCGAAGACGATGTACGTGCCCGGTGGGGGTTGCGGCTTCCACGCCGTCTACGGGCTGATGAGCCAAGAGCGCTTTTCATATTGGATCTACGACGAGCCCCAGGAGCTGGATCGCCTCCTCGAGCTGTTCGGCGAAGGCGGCCGCCGGTGCGCGCAGGTGGCTGCGGAGGAACAGCTCGGGCCCATCTACTTCATCGGTGATGACATCGCCTACAAAGCCGGTCTGCTGTTCTCGCCGGAGTTCCTTCGGAGAACCTTCATCCCGCTGCTCAGGCAGTGCGTCGATGAGTGCCACGCCGGGGGAATCAAGGTCGTCTACCACTCAGACGGGAACCTGTGGGGCATCATGGACGACCTGGTCGATGCTGGCATCGACGGGATCAACCCGATCGAGCCCATCGCCGAGATGACCATCGAGCGCCTGCGCAAGCGCTACGGGCACGATCTCCTGCTCGTGGGAGGCATCGATTGCTCGCAGCTCCTTCCGCTGGGAACCCCGGATGACATCCGTCGCGAGGTGCGTCATTCCATGCGCGTCGGGGCTCCGGGTGGCGGTCTGTTCATCGGGTCGTCGTCAGAGATCGTCCCGGCGACGCCGCTGGCGAACATCCTGGCGTTCTACGAAGCCTGCCACGAACACGGGGCCTACCCCATTCGGACCGCGTGAGCTGGTGCGGCTCTCAGGAAAGGCTACTCGATGACCCGCAGGGAGTTGAACCTCGCCATCTTCGAGGGAACCGCCGATCGGGTGCTGTGGCAGCCGCGGCTGGAAACCTGGATCGGGCACCACGCCTCCAGGAACACGCTGCCCGCGCGGTTCGCTGGCATGTCGCATCTCGAAATCTACGACGCCCTCTCGTGCTCCATTCGGTACGCCGCGTCCGCCGGTATCGAGGGGTACGAGGACCCCAGCGATGTCGAGCGCGCGTCGCGCCGCACGGACACGCACTCGGTCGATACGATCCGAACGCCCCAGGGCACGCTGGAAACCGTGTACCAAGACATCTGGCTCGAGGGACGCCACGTGAACCATCGGATCGTCGAGTATCCGGTTCGGTCCGTCGAAGACCTCCGCGCCGTGACGGCGATCATCGACCGGCAGCACTACCGGGCGAACGTGGACAGATTCCGGGCGGCAGAGGCTGCGGTCGGTCATCGTGGCGAGCCGACCGTGTTTCTCTCCAGTTCCGGTTTCACCGAGCTCATCAAGAACTGGATCGGCTTGACCGGCACGTACTACATGCTGCACGACCATCCTGCCGCCATCGAGGAGTACCTCGAAGCGTGCGACCGTCGCGACGACCGCCTGCTCGACGCGGCTCTACATCTCCCGTGCCGCATCTTCAACCTCGGCGACCACGCGACGAACGAGTTCTCCCCGCCGCCGGTCTTGCGCAAGTATCTGCTGCCGCGATGGCAGCGCATCGCCGACCGCCTGCACGCCGCTGGAAGGTTCGTCCACACGCATTGGGACGGGATGTCGCGGCAGATTCTGCCGTTCTTGTTGGATACGCGACTCGACGGCGTCGAAGCGCTGACCCCGGAGCCGATGGGCGACATCACGCTGGAGCAGATACTGGAATCCGTTGGCGACAAGATGGTCGTGCTCGATCTGCTGCCCGCGATCGACTTCCTCGACTACCGTCCGGTCGGCGAGCTGTTGGACTTCACTCGACGCTGCATCGACATGTTCGCCCCGAGGCTGATCCTCGGCATCTCCGACGAAATCTCGCAGACGGGACAGATCGAGAAAGTGGAGGCGATCACCGAGCTCGTCGATCAAGTGTGCGGTCTTGCGGCGTAAAGCCGGTCGCTCTTGGCACGCCAAGCGCTCCGCAGTAGAGTGTCCGTCGGACGGCACGAAAGACGGAGCTCACCATGGACAAAGTCTCGACGGCTGGACTCGGTCGCGACGGCCGCTCATCGCCCAAAGGAAAGTACGGCTACACCTACCATCCGGTGACGAAAGCGATGTCGCCGCACAGCGACACGCCCCAGCAGAAGGGCGGATTCCCGTTCGACGTCTGCATCATCCGCGTTCCGCCAGGCAAAATGCCCTGGCCCTACCATCGGCACGCCGCTCAGTGGGAGTTCTACCAGGTGCTGGAGGGCTCCGGCGTGATGCGCGTCGAGAACGACGAACGCATTCCCTTCGAGGCTGGGGACTTCCTGCTGTGCCGACCCGGCGAGGCTCATCAGATCATCAACGACGGCGATGTCGAGCTCGTCATCGTCATTACAGCCGACAACCCGATTGCCGAGGTCGTCGACTATCCAGACTCAGGGAAGGTCGCGATGGGCCCGCCTCGTCGCCTCGGTCGCCTGACGCCGGCGGAGTACTATGACGGCGAGGAATGAAGCGATGGGCTCCTGGCACATCGTCCTTCGCGACGACTTCGCGTCGCTGCCCTTGGGCCCGCTCGCCTGCGATTACTCGCCGCTCGGAGAGTACCACGACATCCGCCAGCGTCCCGCCATCGGATGGCGCGAGTTGACGCTGCACCACTCCTGGCGTCGCCTTCCGAGGTGGCTCGTGGGCGAGGAGGACGGTGTCCCCTACCTGCACCAGTCGTCCTTTCTGGAGCAGGGAACGCCGATGATCGGCGTCGGCGATCCGGCGTGGCGTGACTGCCGCGCGACGGTCGCCGTGCGCCGCTTCTCTCGGGAGGGTCGCGCGGGGGTCTGCCTGAGAACCGAGGATCCGCGTCACTGGGTCGGAGCCTACTTCGAGGGCGACCACTTCGTGCTCGCCGAGGTGGACGACGAAGAGCGCCGCGAGCTCGGCAGGGCTGAGTGCGCCTTCGACGGAGACCGATGGATCTCTGTGTCGCTGTCCGTAACCGGACATGCCGTCGAAGTCGCCGTGGGCGGATCGCCTGTCATCCGCTCAGAGGGCCCGATCCAGGTAGCAGCGGGACGGATGGCTCTGATGGCGACCATCCCCGCGCGCTTCCGCGCCGTCCGAGTTTGGGTTCCAGAGCCCGAGCTCGCACGCCTCGACCAGGACGAAACGCTGCGATGCGCTACGCGACGGCGGAGAGCCTCCGAAGTGCCGCAGCCCATCGTGTGGCGGCGCTTCGAGACGCCGGGCTTCGGAGTCGGCAAGAGCGTCCGGTTCGGGGACCTGGACGGCGACGGCGAGCTTGAGATGCTCTTTGCGCAGAACGTGCCTCTGTCTGGCTACGACTTCGACGGCGTGTCGTGCCTCACGGCGGTTCGGCTGGATGGGCGGATTCTGTGGCAGGTCGGAACACCCAGCGACTCGTGCGGTCTCCTGACGAACGACGTCGCGGTTCAGATCCATGATATCGACGGCGACGGTCGCGAGGAGGTGATCTACGCCAAGGACTTCCAAATCGTCGTCCGCGACGGGCAGACGGGAGCCGAGAAGCGCCGAGTCCCGACGCCGCTGCACGGCGAGAACCGAACTTGGCTCAAGGAGCACGTCTACCACCGGATCATCGGCGACTCGCTTTTCTTCTGCGACCTCGAAGGAAGCGGCGCGCCGCGCAACCTCGTGATCAAAGACCGGTACAACAACCTCTGGGCGTACGACACCGAGCTCGAACCCCTTTGGCATTGGTCGGGGAATACGGGTCACTATCCGTACGCCCTCGACGTCGACGGCGACGGTCGCGACGAGGTGCTGATCGGCTATTCGCTGCTCAGCCCGGACGGCGAGGGGCTCTGGACCCTCGACGGCGTCCGAGACCATGCCGACGGCGTCGCCTTCGCCCCCGTCGGGCCCGATGGCTCCATCCGAGCTCTCTTTGCCTGCAGCGACGAGGGCATGATCTGGAGCGACCTGCGCGGGCGCATACTCCGGCACGACCGACCTGGACATGCCCAGTGCTGCCACGTCGCCAACCTGGATCCGGCTCGCACGGGCCTCGAAGTCGCGACGATCACCTTCTGGGGCGAACCGGGAATCGTCGTCACGTACGATGCCGATGGGAACCGTCTGGCGCGGTTCAGCCCGTTTCCGATGGGCAGCCATTTGACGCCGACCAACTGGGTCGGGGACGGTCAGGAGCACCTTCTGTTGTCCGCGATGCCCCAAGACGGCGGGCTCTACGACGCCTACGGCTCGCAGATCGTCCAACTGCCTGACGACGGTCACCCGACCCTTTGCTGCGAGCCCATCGACCTGACCGGCGACGCCCGCGATGAGATCGTCGTGTGGGACACGCGGTCGGTATGGGTCTACACGCAGGACCGGGCGTTCGAGGGCACGCGGCTGTACGTCCCACAGCGCAACGCCCACCACAACTACTCGAACTACCGATCCATCGTGTCGTTGCCGGCGTGGGACGACGGGTCTGGCTGAACCCCCAGCGCGCGCCGGATCGAAGCGAGTACCGAGTCGTCGCGCTCCCGGCTTGCAGCGGCGCGCAGCATCGCGCGTGCCTTTTTCCCTCCGATCCGACCGATCGCCCACGCGACGTGAGAACGGACCAGGGGCTCGGGGTCTTCCAAGCCGACCGTCAGAGGCTCGAGCGCCTTGGGATTCCGCGTGTTCCCCAGCGCGATGGCGACGTTGCGGAGCAGTCCGCGACGCTTGGCGCGCATGATTGGGCTGTTCTGGAAGACCTTCTGGAAGGCATCCTCTGCCATCGACATCAAAGACGCCAGCTTGGCTGCGGTCAGACCCGGTCGAGGAACGAACGCGGACTCGCCAGTCCGCGCCGCCTTCCGGTTCCAGGGGCAGACTTCCTGACAGATGTCACAGCCGAACACGTGGTTGCCGACCGCCTCGCGAAGCGGCTCGGGGACTTCGCCTTTCAGCTCGATGGTCAGGTAGGAGATGCATCGCCGTGCGTCGAGGACGTACGGCTCCGGGAACGCCTGCGTCGGGCAGGCGTCCAAGCACCGACGGCAGGAACCGCAATGATCGGTCGTCGGCGAGTCGGGTTCCAGCGCGGCTGTCGTGATAATCTCCGACAGGAAGAAGTACGAGCCCATGCGCCGGTTCAGCAGCATCGTGTTCTTGCCGAACCATCCGATTCCGGCTCGCGCCGCTGCCTCCCGCTCCAGGACGGGCCCCGAATCGACGTACGCGCGTGAGGTGGCTCCCGCGTTCTGGTCGATCCAAGCGGCAAGTTCCTCGGTTCGTGCGCCGAGGAGTTCGTGGTAGTCGTCCCCCCACGCGTAGCAGGAGACGATGCCGCGACTCGGGATGGCATGTTCCGGGGGTCTCTCGGTGCTCGTTCGATAGAGCGTGGCGAGGCAGACGATGGACTGCGCCCCGGGCACCACGCGCTCTGGATCGAGGCGCTTGTCGAGGGTTCGAGGCATGTACGCCATCTCGCCGTGCATACCGGCGTCCAGCCACCGGCGGAACGCGTCGGCATGATCGTAGGGAGCGACGGGCGCTACCCCCACGGCGTCGAAACCGAGTTCCAGTGCGCGAACCTTGAGGCGCGACGTCAAGTCCTGAACCGCCCGATCCATCACGGGATCGGTGCGCCGACTGCGTGTTCCAGTCTCGCTCGCGCCACGAGCGCGTCATAGGACGCCTGCGCGAGCAGCATGTCCGCCTGCGTCTTGCCGAGCTCGGCGTCCGCAAGTTCGACGCTCGTGATGAGCCCGTTCTCGAAGGAGATGTTGGCGATGCGGAGGGCTTCCGCCGCTTGGCGCTGCGTCTCCTCCTGCGTCTGCAAGACGGAGGACGCCTCCTCGTAGGCAAGCACGGCGCGTCGTACCTCGAAAGCCACGGCGTCCGACATCGCCTCGAGCCCGGCAGACGCTTGGTTCACGCCGGACAGCGCTTGTCTGACTCGCGCACGGTTGGCGAATCCATTGAAGATGGGCCAGCTCAGTCCGACCCCAACGGACCACGTCGTCGATGGGTCTTGCTTCTCCGTGTCGTTCCACGAGTAGGTGCCGGTCGCCGCGAGATTGGGACGGTTCGCGGCGCGAGCGACCTTCAGCATGTGCTGGGCGACCTGGCGCTGCGCTGCCAACTGCCGGAGGCTGGACCGGGTCATCAGAGCCTCGTCGACCAACCCCGTCGCTTCGATCCCCGCCGGCATCCAGTCCAGAATGCCTTCGGGTTCGCCCAGTTCTTGGGTCTCGACACCGATCGCAAGCGCCAAGCCTTCGAGCGCCAGCTTCCGCCCGTTTCCGGCGCGCAGTGTCTGCGTGCGAGCATTCGCGAGCGCTACCTGCGCCTGCAGCAGGTCCAGACGCGTGGCGACGCCGGCGGTCAGGCGTTGCTGCGCGGTCTGTGTCCGTCGCTCCGCCTGCTCGAGCGCCTTGGAGGCAACACCTGCCACTTCCCGTGCCAGCAGAACCCCATAGAACGCCTCTTTGACGCGTAAGGCGACGTCCTGTCGAGTCGCGTCGAGTCCGTGTCGAGCCGCTTCCAGGCTGTCCCATGCAGCGCGGTAGGCGTTCGTCGCCTTGCCCCACGTGAAGAGCGGTTGCTGCACCTGCGCAATGCCTCGCCAGTCGCGCTTGGTCCCGATCTCGATTTCGATGGGCTTGTCCGACGCCGCCGGGTCTTCGACCACGGGGGCATCCTCCCCGGACGCATCGCCGGAGCCATCCTCGTCCTCGCCCTCGGCACCCATCGCGGCGAACGGGTTGAATCCGCCGAAGTCGAGCACGCTCTCGGGCAGCTTCCCGTTGTACGTGAACGCGCCGGTCAGCGTGAGAGACGGAAGGAGCACGCCGCGAGCTTCCTCGATCCTCGCTTGAGCGCCGAGCACCGCTTCCTCGGCAATCCGCACGTTCCGGTTGTTCTCGTAGGCGCGGGCGATGGCGGCGTCCAGTGTCAGGGACGTCTCGGTCGCGTCCTGGGCGATTGCGTTTGGCGCGGCGGCAACGATCGCTAAGAACAGCGCCAGTGCCGAGATACGACTGCGATCTCTCATCGAGACAGCCTCCATGCGAGATGCCCTACGCTGAACCGGTTTCCACTTCAGGGGCCCGAGCCACGCGGTCGACGATCGTGTATGCGACCGGGATGACATACAGCGTGAAGACCATCGACACTGTCACGCCCCCGATCATGACGACCGCCATGGCGGATTGAACCGCCGCAACGCCGCCGGTGCTGAGCGCTTGCGGCAGCATCCCAGCCACGATGGCGACGTTGGACATGAGGATCGCACGAAGACGGAGCGGACAGGCGGCGATCAGCGCGTCGCGCATCGCCATCCCCTGGACGCGGAACTGGCGCGTCAGGTCGAGCAGCAAGATCCCATTGTTCACGACGATCCCGACCAGCATCACGATTGCCATCAGCGAGAAGATGTTGATCGAGAGGCGCGAGATGAGCAGCGCGGCGCTCGCACCTGCCAACCCCAGCGGCAGCGTCAACATGATCGTGAATGGGTGCACGAACGACTCGAGCAGCGCCGCGAGCAGCATGTAGGTCAGTATGATCGCCAAGATGAGCGCCGTGACGATGCTCGCGAACGACTCCTGCTGCATCTCTGCCTGACCCGTGTAGTGGATGGAGTATCCGTCGGGTAGGCGCATGCCGTTCGTCTGCGCTCGTAGCGCGGCGATCGTGGAACCGAGGTCGCCTGAAGCGATGTTGGCTTCCACGGCGATGGTTCGCTGCTTGTCCGTGTGCGTCAGTTCCGCCGGACCACGCCGGAACGACACCTCGCCAAGATCGACCAGAGGAACCGACGTTTCCCCGACTCGCACCAGCAGTCGGTCGACGTCTTCGAGCTGCTCCCGGTCGGATTCGTCGAGTCGGACTCGGATGTCGTATTCCTCGCCGCCTTCGCGATAGACCGATGCCACCTCACCGGTCAGGCTGGTTCGAAGCAGCCCACCGACCTGCGCGAGGCTCAGGTGGAACCGGTCCAGGCGGTCACGATCCAACTGTACCGCCAGCTCCGGCTTGCCTGACCGGTGGCTCATGCGGCTGTCGACCAGATTGGGCGTCGCATCGACGAGCGCTTTGACGGACTCCGCGAGCGCTGTGAGCTCGTCCAAGTCCTGACCTCGTACTTCGATGGAAACATCCATGCCACTGTCGCCGCCGCCTTGGGATGTGTCGAAGCTCAGGTCGACGTCTGGCACTTCCGTGATCAGCAGCGACCGAAGCTCGCCGACGATCACGCCGCCGCGCCGTTTGCGGTCAGGGTCCAGGATGAGCATGGTGGAAGCGAACTCCACGCCCTCCTGTCCGCTGCTGCCGCGTCCCAACGAGCTCGCCACACTCACGGTTTCCGGCAGCTTCCGCGCGATGGCTTCGATCTGCGAGACGCGCTGGTCCGTCGCATCCAGGCTCGCCCCTGGAGGCAGTTGAATGCCGATGGTGATCGTGTCCGAGTAGAACTGCGGCAGGAAGTCGCTGCCGATGAACTTGAACAGGTAGATGCCGCCCACGAACAGCGCCGTCGCCATCACGATGGTTAGCAGGCGATGCTTGAGGGACCAGACGAGGGTCCGACCATATGACTCCTGCAACGCGCCGTAGGCTCGATCCCACAGGCGGAACAAGGCGGACAGCGGGCCGTGCGATGGCACAGGCGCGCTGGACCTCAGGAGTCGGGAGGCGAGCAGCGGCGTCAAGGTGAAGGACACGAACAGCGAGAAGAGCGTGGCGAACACGACGGTCAGCCCGAACTGCTTGAAGAACTGACCTACGATCCCGGACATGAACCCGATCGGCGCGAACACGACGACGTTCGTCGTCGCGGACGCGATCACCGCAACCATGACCTGTCGAACGCCGATCTCCGTCCCCGAACGGGGGCTCTCTCCTCGGTCGATCTGTGACGAGATGCTCTCCAACACGACAATGGCGTTGGCGACCAGCGTTCCGATGGAGATGCCGAGCCCGAGAAGGGACATCAGGTTCAGCGTGAACCCGGCGAAATCGATGAGCAGGAAGGTCGCCACGATGGAGGCTGGCATCACGATCGCCACGATGACCGTCGATCTCAGGTCGTGCAGGAACAGGTAGAGAACTGCCGACGTCAGCACGATGCCGAGGATGATGCTGATGATCACATCGCGCACGGCGGATCGGATGAATGTCGAGCTGTCGCGCACGACGGCGATATCGACCCCGCTGGGCAGCACATCCGCGAGTCGGTCGATTGCCTTGGCGATGCCATCCACGGTCTCGATCACGTTCGCATCGCTGCGTTTCTGAATGGTGATGCCGACGCTCGGGTTCCCGTCGAGACGGGCTAGTGAGCGTTGATCCTTGAACCCATCGACGACGGTCGCCACATCGGTGAGTCGCACCGAGCCGCCGGTCATCGTAGGGATACGGATCGCCTCGAGCTCGGCAAGGGAACCGAATTCACCCAGCATGCGAACGCTGTATTCCGTGGGTCCCTCCACGACTCTGCCCGCCGGCACGGACAGGTTCGACATCGCGACGGTCTGGTAGACCTCCATCGGGCTCAGACCGTAGGAGTTGAGGGCTCGGCTGTCCAGGTTCACTTGGATCTCACGTTCCTTGCCGCCGACGATGGCGATGCTCGAAACCCCATCGACGCGGGAGAAGGCGTCCTTCAGCTTCGTGTCTGCCAGCTCGTAGAGGTCTTCCAGAGGCAGACTGCCGGACAGAGAGAGGTCCATCACGGGCGCTGCGCCGATATCGAACTTCGTGACGGATGGGTCTTCGGCGGACTGCGGAAGGCTGAACCGGATCGCGTCGACCTTGTCCTTCACTTCGATCGAGGCGAGATCGACGTCGGTTCCCAGCTCGAACTCGATGGCGACGACGGACACGTTCTCGCGTGACGTCGACATCACGCGCTTGACGCGGCTGATCGCGACGACCTCGTCCTCGATCTTCTCCGTCAATTGCGTCTCGACCTCGCCAGGACCCGCGCCCGGGTAGATCGTGACGACCGTGACGTAGGGGAAGCTGATTTCGGGGAACAGGTCGACCTTGATTCGCATGAACGACACCGCGCCCAGAACGATGAATACCAGCACCATCATCGTCGTGAGGACGGGCTTGCGGACCGGCAACATGCGTTCTGCCTCCAGAAACGGCGGTCAGTGGATCGAGTGGTGAGCGGCGTCCCGTGCTAGCTCGTGCCCGCAACCCGCACGCGCGAGCCCTCAGACACGCGCCGTTGACCGCTGACGATCACCTGGTCGCCCGGCTGCACGCCGGACGTCACCTCGATCAGGTCCCCCTTCGACGACGACGTGGTCACAATGCGCTTAGCGGCGCGGTCGCCCACGACGACGTACAGTACTGCCTGATCTCCCCGCTGTTCGGTCAAAGCGGTTCGGGGTACTAGGACTACCCCGGCTCGCATCGACGATGACAGCGTGACATCCGCGTAGGCGCCCGGTTTGATGCCGTCGGAGCCCTTGAGCGCGACCTTCACGACCGCAGTGTGCGTCCGTGGGTTCACCACGGCGCCGATCAGCGAAACGGTTCCCTCAAGGGGCTGACCACCGCCGCGCACGCTCACGTCCGCCGAAGCTCCCGCCTCGATGTACGGCAAGTCGGACTCCGACGCGTCCACGACCGCGTAGAGCACGCTTGTGTCGACGATCTCGCACACCGGATCGCCCATGCTGTATCCCGCGTTGACGAAGTCACCGACGTCCACCGGTCGGCGCGCAACGACCCCGGTGATCGGTGCGACAACGGATGCGTCCTTCAGACGCAGCTTCGCCATTTCCAGTCCGACGTTGGCAGCAGCGACGGCGGCTTCCGCCAGGGCGATCTCGTTGCGCCACAGCTCGGAGTCCCACGCGGTCTGGGCGAGCGCCATGCCTGCTTGGGCGGTTCGGAGCCCGGACTCCGCCTGAGCCAGGTCGAGCTCCCACGTCTTGGCGGCAACCTGGCTCTTCGCCAGCGCGAGCGCCGCGTCTGCTTGACGGACCTGCGCCTCGACCGCCTCGATATCCTCCGGTCGCGCCCCTTCTTCGACCAGCTTGACCTGCTCCTTGGCGACGGTGTGCTGAGCGCGAGCTACCTTGAGCTGTGTCTCCGTGCCTTCGAACGTCTGGCGGCTGACGGCTCCCGCTTCGTAGAGCTCTTTCATCCGCCGGAAAGTGCTCTCGGCGCTGTCGAGGGCGGCCGTTGCCTGCGTTAGGCCCGCCTGAATCTGCTCGCGCTCTTCAACACGGGCCCCTTCACGGATCTTGCGCAAGGTCGCCCGCATCGCGTCCAGACCTGCCTCGGCTTGGGCGACCTGGGTCTCGACACGCGGTCCCGACAGTTCGCGAACTTGGGCGACGACCGCCGTCGCCGCGTCGACACCAGCGCGCGCCTGCTCCAGTTGGCTCTTGGCGCGCGCCTCAGACATCTTGCGCGCCTGTTCGAGCATCAGCGTCGCCGAAGCCACCTGAGCCTCCGCTTGGCGGACCCCAAGGCTCAGCGTGTCGAACTCGTCGATCACGGCGAGCACGGTTCCCTTCGAGACCCGTTGACCCTCCTCGAACCGCAACTCCTTGATGTTTCCGGGAACGCGGGTGTAGACGCTCACCTGGGCGCGTGGAGCTACGACGCCCGTGAGTCGAATGTCCCGCGTGAGGTCACCCCGAGTCGCCGCGCGGACCTCCACGGGTATCGGGACGTCGCCGTTCTGTGACAAGGCAGCCGTAACGATGCCGCACCAGAGCGCGGCGACCGCCGTGGTGCGCGTGGCTCGCTCAGTCATGGATGCACCTTTCGCATGCCGATGGGAGTCATACCGACCCATGACGGATGACCAAGCGGAATCGGTCCAAGCCCCTGCATAGGGCAACATGGATGAGGTCAGCCGTCAGACGAGACAACGTCAAGGGTTCGGTGTGGCAAGGTTGCGTGGGCCCGTTCTATCGCCGTCATCGGCTCCATGACGCAATGACGGCACAGTCAGCATTTGTCTATCGTAGCGCGACCTCGTCTGTCATTCAAGGCGACGACCGCTTCGCGTTGCGCCCGTTGGTGGGGGTCGGCATACTCGCAGTGACGGTACGCAGTCTGGATGGAGGGAGACTCGATGGAGACTCGCACGCTCGGCAGAGACGGTCCGGAAATCCCGGTGATCGGCTTCGGGGCGTGGCCCATCGGCGGGGGCATGGGAGAGGTCGACGAAGCGCAGGCGGTCGCGACGATCCATGCCGCCATCGATCACGGCATCACGCTGATCGACACGGCGCAAGCCTACAGAGGGTCTGAGGGAGTCATCGGTAGAGCGCTGACCGACGGTCGCCGATCTTCCGTGTTCCTTGCGACGAAGGTCAGCGGGAACTTCTCAGCCGCAGCCATCCGCACGGCAATCGACGACAGCTTGGCTGCCCTGCGGACGGACTACGTGGACCTCTACCAGGTTCACTGGTGGAACGCCCGGTACCCGATCGACGAGACGATGCGAGCTCTCGACGACCTTCGTCGGAGCGGCAAAGCGCGGTATCTCGGTGTGTCCAACTTCGGGGTCCGAGAGATGGAAGAAGCGATGAAGACGACGCCCTTCCATTCACTGCAACCGTGTTACCATTTGCTGGACCGATCCATCGAGAACACGATCCTGCCGTTCTGCCAGCAGGAGGGAATCGGCATACTGGCGCACAGCCCTCTGGCAAAAGGTCTGCTGACCGGGAAGTACCGACCGGGTCACCGGTTCGCTGAGGATGACGAGCGAGCGCGGATGGACTCGTTCGCCGATGCGTCGCTTCGGCGTGTCGAACCGATCATCGACGGCTTGGCTGAGATCGCCTCGGGTCGCGGCAAGACGCTGGTTCAGCTCTCGATCAACGCGCTGCTGAGGAACCCGGCAGTGACGTGCGTGTTGGTGGGCGCAAAGACGCCGCAACAGGTGGTCGAGCACGTCGGCGCCCAGGGGTGGCGGCTCACGGAGGATGAGTTCGATGCCGTCGACCGTCTCGTCAGCCTCCCCTAGCCGCTGCTGCGCGGGTTCTTCCTAGCGCGGATCGGACACGAAGAGGATGGCGTCGGCGTTCACCCGTTGACGTACCGCCGCGTGCACGGGCCCGGCGCTGTCCCGCGACGAGAAGTTGCCGATCAGCACGCGGTACCAGTTCTCGCCGGAGAGCGAGACCACTTCGATCCTCGCTGGCGATCCGAGGTTCATCGCGTTGATCTGCGCCACGAGCTGATCGGCTCGGGGCTTTTCGCGGAACGACCCGACCAACACCGCGACCGCGCCGGGGGTCGGCGCTGCGACGGAGGCTGCGGGCGTCTGTTCCGCTGCGGAAGCCGGGGAACCCTCCGGCGCTGGGATCCGTGGAGTCGGCGTCGCTCTGGCAACTGACGGCTCGAACGACGCCCGAAGCCTGCCGGATAACACGATCTTGACCGCCGCGCTGTCCGCCGTCGGCGCGTCCATGACACGGACGGGGGAACGATCGGCGGACGCTGTGGACTGGAGAGCGGACTGCAACGTGGCGACGTGACTCGTCGTGACGGCACGCGTCACGGGGTCAGCGCTCTGCTGAATCACGAGGTCGAGGTTCGGATGAGCGCGCCACGCCTCGCCCAGTTGTGCGACCAGTCGGCTTCCCTGCGATGTCAAGCCGATTCCGTTCTGCGCGAACGCCGTCGCTGGCATCGATACCGCCAAGGAGCCGTTCTCAACCGCCGCTGACGTATGGCGAAGGTCGAGGACCGGCATCGTCAGACGAACGGCAGATGCGTTGCCTGCCTCGTCAGTCGCCGTGAGCTCGGCGACGCATGAACTCCCCGCGTCGACCGATTCCTGCCAGTTCCGCCACGCGATGGACCGGGGAGGCACGCCTTTCCCAGCCGTGGCGACCAATACCTTCCCGCCCGCATCCTGGATGCGCACAGACCACGCAGTGATGATCCCGGCGTCTGTTGCCGCCAGGCTGAGGCGGGCATCCGACGACTGCTTGTCGTGCAGGAACGCCAAGGGCTCTGACGCAATCGCGATGACGGGAGCCGACGCATCGACGGTGACGGCTCCCTGCGAGAGCACCCGGTTCGTGCCTCCAGAGCCCATGAGCCTCCAGTAATACACGCCATCTGGCACGACGAGGTCGTCGCGATCCCGTCCGTTCCATCCAAGCGTCGTGATCGGCGCCTTCGCCTCGCCGGCATGGCTGCGGACCGTCCGACGGTCGCGATCCATGATTTCGAGCGTCCACGCCGATGGCAGCGACGCGATGTGGAACCGCGCCTCGCCGCCACCGTCGCGGCTAGGCGAGAAGACATCGCGCTCGACGGTCACGAGCCGGTCGATTCCGTCCGGGAGCTGAACCGGCTGGGGGTCTTCGACCGGAACCTGGGCGATTGGAGCCGACGTGCGACGGAGCGACAGGACCGGGCTCGCCCAGTCGAGCGACATGGTGATGAGGTGACGCGCGCGCAACTGGCGTCCGAGGGCGTCCTTGCCGGTCACGAGCGCGTAGTCCAGCCTGCCGGACAGGACCCGATAGGACGCGCCGAAGCTCCACACGCCCTTGCCGAAGCGATCCCGCCGCACGGTCGCGTTGTAGCCGACTCGCGCAGCCGCCCGGCTTTCGGCGAACCAACGTTCCAGCCCCAGATGGAACCGGTGGCGGTCCGGGACTTCGCGCAGATCGTCGTGCGCGTACGACCACTGCGACGCCAGAAGCGTGTCGGCGTCCGGTTGGTACGCAATGCCGGCTCGCACGATGGGTGGGCTGTAGGCGAGCGCCAGCCCTTCGCCGGAGTTGCTCGACAGGCGCGTGCCGAAGTTGGTGACGGATGCGCCGAGCCCAACTCGACGTTGATCGCTGAACTCGTAGGCGTAGCTGACGCCGCCGTCGATGCCCCATCCGCCGAAATCCGTCTCGGCAGTGGTGCGCGTCTCGCGGCGTAGCGCCACACCGAATGCCAGACCGCGTTCGCGTGCCGACGCGTACCCGACGGCGAGGGTGCGGTTCCGCACAGGGTCGATGCCCCAGCCTTGAGCCCAATGGGCGACGCCGAGAGCTCCCCAACGATCGCTTCCCAGAGCGCGTAGGTTGCCGGAAAGGGCGACGCTGCCTTCACGCGAGACCCCGCGTGATCGGACCGGCTCGTCGGCTACGGCGATGCGGACGTTCTCGGAGTCGGTGAGTGACGCGGGGCTCCAGAGCAGGGATTCGGGGCCCGTGCTGATGGCGACTCCTGCCCCGCCGAGTCCCAGCAGGCGAGCATCGGAGCCCGTGAGCGCCTCTCGCTCGAGGGCAGCCTGGTACAAGGTGCGGCGAACGACGGGGTCACGAGATGCGCCAACGGTCTGTGCTGAGACGGTCGCGGCGACGAATACCATTCCAGCGGCGAGAAACCGGGCTCGCCACAGCAAACCGCGCATGATTCCTGTCCTTCCGCTACCCAGACGTACAGTCCGAGAGTCCTCCGGCAACTGAGGACAACGGCGGCGGGGCGCGTTGGGTTTCAGATGGACAGGAGCGGGCGGATCAGGGCACCAGCGAGGTCGAGGCGGCGCTCAGGGAGGCGTCGCGAACCCAGGGATCGTCGGATGTCGTGACGAAGCCGAGGAGCAGTGTCGGTATCAGCAGCAGGAGCAGCAACACGGCAAATGCCGGGTGAGCGCGGACCTGACCCTCTTCCTCGCCGGCGTCGAGCAGCATTGCCTTGACGACGCTGAAGTAGTAGTAGAGCGACACGGCGCTGTTCAGCAGCCCGACGACGACCAGCCAGGTGAAGTTGTGACCTGCGATGCCGCCTGGCGCGAGGCTGCGGTCGATCACGGACTTGAACAGGTAGAGTTTGCCCCAGAAGCCCGCGAACGGCGGCAAGCCGATCAACGAGAACAGAAAGACGCTCATCGACACCGCGAGCCATGGGTTCCGGCGAACAAGCCCGCGATAGCCGTCGATGGTCTCGGAGCCAAGGCGCGAGGGATGCGATAGGTGGAGCACGATGTAGAACGCGCCCAAGTTCATGAAGAGATAGACGACCAGATAGAACAGCATGGGCGCGATGGGCTCGGACGATCCGCCTCCCATCGCGGCGACGCCCATCAGGAGGTAGCCGCCGTGAGCGATGCTCGAATAGGCGAGCAGACGCTTCAGGTTCCGCTGACCGATCGCGGCGAAGTTGCCCACGGTCATCGTCAGAACGCTCACGAGGGCGACGAAGGTGGGCCAGTCGGCGACCGACGCGCTGGCGGATGCCCACCCATCGTAGAAGAAGCGGATCGCCAGACCGAATCCCGCCGCCTTCGAGGCAACAGACAGGAACGCCGTCACTGGTAGCGGCGACCCCTCGTACACGTCCGGTGACCACATGTGAAACGGAACGGACGCGATCTTGTAGCCGATCCCGGCGAACACGAGCACCAGCGCGAGGACCACTCCGACGTTCGGCGCTCCGACAAGGCGCGAAGACATCCCGGCGATGTCTGCGCCGCCGGCCATGCCGAAGAGCAGCGAGATGCCGAACAGCATGACGCCCGAAGCCACGGAGCCGTAGATGACGTACTTGAAGGCAGCCTCGCTCGACCGTGTCCGCGACGTGACGAAGCCGGCGAGGAGATAGGAGCTGATGCTCGCCATCTCCACCGCGATGTAGACGAGCACCAGGTTCGCGGCTGAGACCATGAGGAACATGCCGAAGATCGCGAAGAGCAGGAGCGTGTAGTACTCGCCCTTCATCTTCCCATCGATCTCGGGCGCGCGCCACGAGACGACGACGGTCGTCGCGCCGCAGACGGCGATCAGTACCTTGAGGAACTGCGAGAACGCGTCGTGCCGAACCATGCCCATGAACAGGAGCTCGCCGTCGTGCGTCTCGGCAGCGACGATGGCGCCGACGACGACGAGACTCAGCAGCGCCAGCGCTGCCGCCATCTGACTGCCTCTCCCTCGCGCCAGGAGATCGGCGATCAGCACGACCACCGCGAACGAGGCGAGGGCGAGCTCCGGTACGAAGTGCGTCAGGCTCTCAAGGTTCGATAGTGACTGCACAGTGCGCTGCTTCCCAGAGCGAGGGCTTCTAGAAGGATGTCAGACGGGCGACGGCGTCCTGAACTGCCTGGAGCCCGACGACTGTCTCCTTCGTCAGGTCGATGGCGATGCGTGGCACGACGCCGAGGACGATCACCAGAGCCGCCAGCGGCACGAGCGTCACCAGTTCGCGAGTGCTGATGTCCGGGAGCCCTGCCCAGTCCGGGTTCTTGGCGCCGAGGAACATCCGCTGGATGGTCCAGAGGAAGTACGCCGCACCTACGACGATCCCGATCACTGCCAGCACCGTGAATACGGGATACACCCGCCACGCCCCCAGCAACGCCAGAGCTTCGCCGACGAATCCGCTCATCCCCGGCAGCCCGAGCGACCCGAAGAAGGCGATGGTCATCACGCCCGTGTAGACCGGCATGATGTTCGCCAAGCCGCCGAAGCCCATCGTCCCAGCCTTGCTCCGGTCGATGTGATAGAGGTCCAGCAGCTCCGTCTCGGTCGGATAGACGATATAGCGGTGATGCGCTCGGACGTAGATGACGCCGACGACGAGGAACAGCATGCCGCTCAGGAGCCCGTGGCTGACCATCTGGAAGATCGCGCCGTTGATCCCTTCCGGCGTCCTTGCCGCCGTCGCGAGCAGAACGAACCCCATGTGTCCGATGCTGGAGTAGGCGACCAGCTTCTTGAGGTCCTTCTGCGCCATCGCGCAGAACGAGCCGTAGATGATGTTGATGACGCCCAGAACGGCGAGGAACGTCCACCAGCCCTCCGACGCGCCCGATAGAACCTGGACGTTCATCCGCACCAAGCCGTAGGTTCCCATTTTCAGGAGCACGCCCGCCAGGATGACGCTGATGGGCGTCGGAGCCTCGACGTGGGCGTCGGGCAACCAGGTATGGAACGGGAAGATGGGAACCTTGATGGCGAAGCCGAGGAAGAACCCCAGCCAGAGCCAGTTCAGCACATGCACCGGCAAGCCCGCCTGCGCGAGCTCAGGAATGCTGAACGTCCGGGCTCCCGCCGCGCCGCTCTGGAAGTAGAGCGCGAGAATCGCCACCAGCATGAACACGCTGCCGAAGAGCGTGTAGAGGAAGAACTTGATGGCGGCGTACTCGCGCCGAGGTCCTCCCCACACGCCGATCAGGAAGTACATCGGCAGGAGCGTCAACTCGAAGAACAGGTAGAAGAGGATCAGGTCCAGCGCCAGGAAGAACCCCAGCATCCCGGACACCAGCAGGAGGAGCATGGCGAAGTAGCCCTTCTCGGTTCCTTCGCGATGCGTCTCCTCCCCGATGTTCCACGAGGCGATCACGGCGATGATGGAGATGACGGTCGTCAGCAGGATCAGCGTGATGCTGATGCCGTCCACGCCGACGAAGTACTGGATGTTGAGCGCCGGTATCCACGCCAGCCGCGTCTCCATCTGGATGCTCGCGACCGACGGATCGAACGACGACCACACGACGCCGCTCAACACCAGCGTGATCGCCGTGGCGATCAAGCTGATGATCCGTGCGAGCGACCGCGGGGCGACGAGCACAACGACCATCGCCACGAGCGGTACCAGCCAGAGCAGCGTGAGCACATCCATCAGCCGAAGCCCTCCCGAAGTCCCGTGCGAGCCGCGCCCGTGCGACGGCGCTGACTCCGTCCAGCGCTAGCGAGCGAATGCCGACAAGATGAAGACCAGCACCACTAAGCCCGTGAAGATCACCAGCAGATAGCTCTGAACCATGCCCGTCTGAATGCGGCGGAACGCTCCTCCGAACGCGCGGATGACGCTCGCGACGCCATTGACCGCTCCGTCGACGACCGCGCGGTCGATCGCGCCGCTGAGCCACGTCATCGAATACCGTCCGCTCCCCAGCACGCGACCGACTCCGTTGACCGCGCCATCGACGACGCGATTGTCGAACGCGGCGGACGCCCGGTTCACGCGCAACAGGTTCCGAACGAAGAGGAAGCCGTATAGCTCGTCGAACCCGTACTTGCGTTCGAGCACTCGGGCGAACGAGCCGCCCGCCAACCGCGACGTCGAGATGCGGGACATCGGGTACACGAGCACGGACAGCAGGATGCCTGCACCGGCGACGATCAGAGACAGCACCACGCCGACCTGGTGCGCCGTGTGCGCGACGTCGTCATGGCTCTCTCCGTGTCCCTCGGTTCCGTGCGCCGCAACGTCGCTCTCGTCCGAGTGCGCGTCAGTTGATGGTGCGTGCGACGGTGCATCTGTCGCGACGTGCTCGGTTACATCCGCGCTCGCAATCATCGCAGACATCGACGACGCGGGAGCCATCGCGGTTGGCAGAGATTCGCGCGTCACCACCTCGCCGATCCAGCCCTCAGCGAACGGGTTCGCCGACCAGAAGAGGAACAAGCTGAACGCCGCGAGTCCCACGAGCGGAACCGTCATCAATGCCGGCGATTCGTGCAGGTGTCCGTGGGCGTGGGACACGTCTTCACGGTCGTGGTCATCGGCGCGGGCAGCGGCTTCGCCGAAGAACGTCATGAACAGGAGGCGGAACATGTAGAAGGCGGTCATCAGCGCTGCGCCGAACCCGAGCACCGGCAACGCCGCATGGGCGGACTCACGCATGGCGAACGCCAGCGACCCGCCCAGGATGGCGTCCTTGCTCAGGAATCCCGATGTCAGCGGCACGCCGGAGATGGCGAGCGTGGACACGGCGAAGGTCGCAAACGTCCAAGGCATCTTGCGCCGGAGTCCGCCCATGTTGCGCATGTCTTGGGCGTCGGCGTGCGAGTGGACGTGATGGAGCGCGTCGTGCATCGCGTGGATGACGCTACCCGATCCGAGGAACATGCATGCCTTGAAGAAGGCATGCGTCAGCAGGTGGAAGATCGCCGCCGTGTAGTTGCCGACTCCGACTGCCAGCATCATGTACCCGAGCTGGCTGATCGTCGAATAGGCGAGCACGCGCTTGATGTCGTTTTGCACGAACGCGATGCTCGCGGCGAAGACGGCTGTGAACGCCCCGACGTAGGCGAGGAACAGCATCGCCGTCGCGTCCAGGACAGCCATCTGGAGAAGGCGAGCCGCCAGGTAGACGCCCGCCGCCACCATCGTCGCCGCGTGGATCAACGCGCTGACCGGCGTGGGACCCTCCATCGCGTCCGGCAGCCACGTATGCAGCGGGAACTGCGCCGATTTCCCGATCGCTCCGCCGAGAGCCAGGATACCCGCCGCAGTGAGAAGCCCGCCGCTCAGGTGTCCGGCGCGGATCCCGGCAGCCACTTCTGCGAATCGCAGGCTCCCGATGTTCGTCCAGATGATCGCCAGCGCCAGGAACAGCAGCACGTCGCCAACCCGGGTCGTCATGAACGCCTTCAGCGAGGCGTCGCACGCCGACTTCTTCTCGTAGTAGAAGCCGATGAGCAGGTACGAGCAAAGACCCATCAGCTCCCAGCCGACGAAGAGCGTCAGCAGGTTGTCCGACACGGCGAGCAGGATCATCGAGAACGTGAAGAGCGACAGGTAGGCGAAGAAGCGCGTGTAGCGTGGCTCCGGATTGCCGTCGCGCAGCTTCATGTACGCGGACGCGAAGATGTGGATCATCGAGCAGACGAAGGTGACCATGAAGAGGAGCACCTTCGATGTGTTGTCCACGAGGAGCCCGATACGAATCTGGTGTCCGCCGAGGTCGATCCAGACAGCGCCGTTGCCGTCGGTTGGGACCGCCACCGGATCGGTGGGCTGCATCAGCGACGGCAGAACCGTCAGCACGACCAGCACCAGCGGGATTACGATGCCCAGGATTGGGATGATCGCGCCGGCGGCTCGGTTCCCAGCGCCGTGGTGGTGTCCGTCGTGGGGGGCGTCCGCTGGATCCAGGTAGTCCGTCGCGCCGAAAAGCCGCCGACCGATCAGGATCTGGATCAGGAAGGCGGCAAGCGGAGAGAACAGTATGATCAGCAGGATCGTCGGCGTGAGCGCCACGCGCTAGCCCTTCAGTTCCTGGGTTTCGTCGGGACTGATCGTATTCATCTCCTGATAGAGCGTCAGGATGATCGCCAGCGCCACCGCAGCCTCGGCGGCTGCCAGAACGATGACGAACACCGCGATCATCTGACCCGCGACCCCGCCTACGATGTAGCGCGTGAACGCCACGAAGTTCAGGTTGGCGGCGTTGAGGATCAACTCCGTTCCCATCAGGATCGCAATCGCGTTCCTGCGCGTCAGGACGGCATACATCCCCAGCACGAACAGGATTGCGCTCAGAATGACGAAGTGCGACAGCGGAATCAGACGACGACCCCTTTCCGCGAGATCACGGCGGCTCCGATCAGAGCGACCAGCAGGAGGAGACCCGTCACCTCGAACGGCAACAGGTACTCGCCCATCATCACGCTGTCGCCCAGACCGACGACGCCCTTCTCGTCCTCCACGACACGCAAGCCCATGTCTTCGGTCAGGCGCGACACCGCTTGGTCGGTCACGCCCTCGATGAGGAGCATGTGAACCGGTTCCACCGCAATGACGACTTGGACCGACTCAGGCACGAAGCCGGGGATCACCGAAGTCAGAGCCTGAGTCATCGCATCCAGCTCTTCGGCAGACAGATTGCGCGTCGGGTCCATGAGCGTGGTGCGCCGCTTCTCGACGGCGACCTCGATCCGTCGATCCGAGCCGCGACCAGATCGGACGCTCGTGACGTAGAGCCGCGTCAGCCCGGTCTTGCGGATGGTGTCCTCGACGTGCCGTGACAGCATCTGGCGCGCCGATGCGTCCGGCGCTTCGGAAAAACTGTAGGACGCGGTGAACCGCCGCACGACCGGAGTCGTTCTGACCGCCTTCAGCTCCGTGTGAGACTTGGCTTGTTCGGCAATGTGGGAAGCCGCCTGCTGGGACGCGTCCTCGACCAGAATCTGGCGCTTCCACGCCGAATCGGAGCGCGCGACGTACAGGAGCAGCCCCATCAGCAGCAAGCCGACGATCACGGCTGGGGCGATGAGCCCGGCGTCTGCGCGCAGCTTCATGTCGAGTCTGCCGCTGGTCATCATCACGCCGAAGAGAACCAGCACGAGGATTCCGCCCACATACACGATGAGCTGGATCGCCGCGAGGAAGTCGGCGTCCAGATACACATAGAAGGCGGCGACGCAGAACAAGGTGACCATCAGCGCGAACGCCGAATGAACGACGTTCCGCGACGTCACGACCACGAGAGCCGTGACGATTGCCAAGAACGCGAAGCCGTAGAAGATGACGGATGACATGGTCTAGCTACTCGACGGAGTCAGCGGTCGGACAGCACGCGGCTTCGCATCGCCGCCCGAGAATGCCGCCAATCCGGTCACGACCAAAGCGACCGGGACCACTACCCACGATACCGCGCCGACGCCGATGAAGGCTTCTCCGAGTTTGAGCCCGATGCCCTCTCCCTCCAGCAGCAGCAGTACTCCGGTGCCGAGGATGTTCACGAACGAAATCGGGAGGAAGTACTTCCAGCACAGGTTCATGAGCTGATCGACGCGCACGCGCGGCAGCGTCCACCGGATCCACATCATGACGAAGATGATGACCGCCGCCTTTGCGATGAACCACACCGCGCCGGGCAGAAGCGCCTCGCCGCCCAGCGGGCTCGACCAGCCGCCGAAGAACAGCGTCGTCAGGATCGCGGTGACGATGAACATGTTCGCGTACTCCGCGAGGAAGAAATACGCGAACCGGATCCCGCTGTACTCGGTGTGGAAGCCGGCGACCAACTCCGACTCCGCCTCCGGCAGATCGAAGGGGGTACGGTTCACCTCGGCGATGGAACTGATGAAGTAGATGAGCCCGGCGCCGAACAGGAACGGATGGCGGAACACGAGCCAGTCGCCGATCCCATCCGACTGCCCTTGGACGATCTCCTGCATGTTCAGCGTGCCGGTCGTCATCACGATCATGAGGATCGAGAGCCCGAGCGGAATCTCGTAGCTGACGATCTGCGCAGCGGCACGCATCGCGCCGAAGAGCGACCATTTGCTGTTCGACGCCCAGCCCGCCATCATGATCCCCAACGCCCCGAGCGAGGAGATCGCCATGATGTAGAAGATGCCGATGCTCACGTTGCCGAGGATCGCTGACGGGAACACAGGCAGCGCCACCACAGCCGCGAACGACGAGGCGAACACGACGTACGGGGCGAGGCGGAAGAGCGTCCGATCTCCCTGAGGAGGGATGATGTCCTCCTTGAACAGCAGCTTGACGCCGTCCGCCAAGGTGACGAGCAGTCCCCACGGACCAACGCGCATGGGGCCCAGACGGTCTTGGAAGTACGCGGACACCTTCCTCTCGGCGAGGACGAGGATGATCGGGACGGCTGCGACGATCCCAACGGACACCGCAGCCAGCGCGATGTACATTGCTGCAACGACCGCGTTCAGAGGCAGAGCGAGAGGCCACTCGCCGCCCAAGCCCAGCGTCTGGGTCGCCTTGGCGAGCCCCGTCCGCACGCCTTCCGCGATCAGTTCCATGTCCCGCATGCTAGCTCGCCCCGAATCCCTCTAGCGGTCCACTTCGCCCATGACGATGTCGATGCTGCCGATGATCGCGATCATGTCGGCGACCATCAGTCCCCGGCTCAATTCCTGCATGGCGCTCAGCGCCGTGAAGCAGGGGGAACGCACCTTTAGGCGCTGGGGGTACTCGGTTCCGTCGCACACGATGTAGAACCCCAGATCGCCACGTGGCGCCTCCGTTCGGGAGTAGACGACTCCAGCCGGCGGACGGATCGTCCCGCGAACCTTGCCCATGATTTCATCAGACTGCAGGAGCCCGGAGGACTCCATCTGATGCAGCGCTTGGCGAACGATTCGCACGCTCTGTCGGAACTCCTCCATGCGGACGAAGTACCGATCCCAGCAGTCGCCCGTCTCGCCCACCGGCACGTCGAACTCGAACCGGTCGTAGATGCCGTAGGGTTCGTCTTTCCTCAAGTCCCACTTGACGCCGGAACCCCGCAGGTTGGGGCCCGTCCAGCCGTAGGAGATCGCCTGCTCCGCGCTCATCACCGCGACGCCGCGTGTCCTCTCAAGGAATACCTTGTTCTTGGACAAGAGGTCGTTGTAGGTGTCGATCTGCGGCTCGAAGTAGTCGAGGAACCGTCTGGTCTTGTGATGGAAGTCCGGCGTGAGGTCGCGCGCCACGCCGCCGATCCTGATGTAGTTGTATAGCAGCCGCGCCCCGGAAACCTCCTCGAACAGACCGAGGACCTGCTCGCGATCACGGAACGCATAGAGGAAGGGAGTGAACGCGCCGATGTCCATGCCGTACGTGCCGAACGCGAGCAGATGGCTCGCTATCCGGTTCAGCTCCGCGACGATGACGCGGATGTACTGCCCCTTCTCCGGGATTTCGATGGGCTTGCCGCCCCTCTCGAAGAGGGCTTCCACGGCGAGGCAGAAGCCCAGTTCGTTGTTCATCGCCGCGATGTAGTCCATGCGGTCGGTGTACGGGATGATCTGCGGATAGGGCAGCTTCTCGGCGTGCTTCTCAAAGTCGCGATGCAGGTACCCGATGTGTGGGATCGCTTCCTCGACGATCTCGCCATCCGCCTTGAGCTCCAGACGCAGCACGCCGTGAGTGCTCGGGTGCTGCGGGCCCATGTTGATGATCATCTCGTCGGAGCGAAGCTCCCGGGCAACCGCCTGGCGCATCGCGCGCTCCTCAGTACGGAACCTTCATGCCGCGATAGAACGTGGGCGTCTCGTAGTCCTTGCGCAGTGGGTAGCCCACCCAGTCGTTCGGCAGCAGGATTCGGCGCAGATCGGGGTGTCCCTCGAATCGCACGCCCAGCATGTCGTACGCCTCGCGCTCGTGCCATTCCGCCGTCCGCCACACGCCACAGACCGTCTCGACGACCGGGTTCGCCCGAGGCAGGTCCACGCGTAGCGCGGCTCTGTGGCGCAACGACATCGAGTGCAGATGGTAGACGACGGAGAGCGCGTCGCCGCGATCCAGAGCCGAGAGGCACATGAGCGAGTCGAAATGGAGCTCGCTGTCGCCCCGGCAGACCCTGGCGACTTCGGCAAGGTACGATGCGTGGACACGTATCTCGACCGGCGTTGCCGAGAGCGCGTCGTCGCCTTCAGGGAGAATCGCGCCCTGGCTGCATTGGGCGACCAACCGGTCGCGGATCTCTGGCTCGGTCACACGGGCCCCCAGAACTGGTTCTCGACTTCCGCTAAGACTTCTTCGCGAGCGTTGTCGCGCGGATCTTGTCCTGGAGCTTGAGCAGTCCTTCGATGACCGCCTCCGGTCGCGGAGGACAGCCCGGCACATATACGTCGACGGGGATTACACGATCGACTCCCTTCAGCACGGAGTATCCGTGCTGCCAGTAGGGTCCGCCGCTCGTCGCGCAGCTTCCCATCGAGATCACGTATTTCGGCTCTGCCATCTGCTCATAGAGGCGCTTCACGCGCGTCGCCATCTTCAGCGTCACGGTTCCCGACACGATGATCAGGTCGGATTGCCTGGGCGTCGCTCGGGGAACTCCCGCGCCGAACCGGTCCAAATCGTTGTGCGAAGCCGCCGTCGCCATGAACTCGATGGCGCAGCACGCGAGGCCGAACGTCATGGGCCATAGCGAGGAGAGGCGCGCCCAGTTGACCACGGCGTCAACGGTCGTGACGAGCACGTTCTTGTCGAACTGGTCTTGGAGGATGCGCATCCTAGCTACTCCGGAGACGTCGTGCGGCGACCGTGATGCGCCCGCACCCACTCGAGATCGCCCTTCGCCCAGACATAGGCGAGCCCGACGAAGAGCATCAGCATGAACACGAGCATCTCGACGAACGCGACCATCCCGATCTGGCGGAACACCACCGCCCAGGGGAACAGGAACGCGATCTCGACGTCGAACACGAGGAAGATCAGCGCGATGATGTAGAACCGGATATTGAACTTGAGGCGGGCATCGTCGACCGGGTCTTCCCCGCACTCATACGGGAGAGACTTCTCGGCGCTGAATAGCTTCGTGTGGAACAGCTTGGAGAGGACGTTGTTCACAAAGACGAATGCGCACGCCACGACGAGGAAGACGAACACATTCGCGAACTCATAGCGCATCGAACAGCACTGCCTCCCTCGCGCCAAGCACATCCCTAGGGCTTCTGGGACCCGATCCTTGGTGGCGCCCGACGATGGGGCGGCCATGCGCCAAGACGTATTATAGCACTATGCCCTGGCACTGCAAGCGGAAGTTCCACGCGCGCAGGGCTGTTTCATGAGCGGGTCTCGTCCAGCTACGCGAGCCCGCTATGTCTCGTCATTCGTGCGAACGCCGGAACCCAGACTCTAGGCTCCCAACGCCTGTCCCGGCGAGAGCGGGAACACAGGAGCGACGACGGCAGAAGGTCTGCGCGTCGACGGGTGCCGTTGCGTTTGAGCGACAGCCGCTCGCCTGCGCTGCAGAGGCGCAGGGCAGCGATGTTCTTGAAACAGCCATCTGATCGTCGCGCCTGCGTTGACACACTCCGCAGCGCGTGGTACGATCCGCGAACCGGCTGAGGCACTTGCTCCATAGAGAACGATCCCTCGCCGATGGGGACTGACCATCGTCGGCTACCCCTCGTATCGCCGCCACCAGCAAAGGACGTCGCGCACCATGCCAGAGCACACGAAGCGTCCTGACGCCCCGTCCCATTCTGAGGAGCCGACGAGCTCCCAGCAGGGCGGCGTCTCGCGCCGGACCTTCCTCAAGGGGGTCGGCGGCGCGACGGTCGCCGCTTCCATACTGCCCGTCGTTCGACCCAACGCGGGGAACGCCCAGGAAGCCATCAAGGGCGTCTCGATGGGTCCGGTGACGCTCAAGGTCAACGGCAAGACCCACACGATCAGCCGCGTCGAATCGAGAACGACGCTCCTCGACGCGCTCAGGAATCATCTGGAACTCACCGGCGCAAAGCCCATATGCCTGCGAGCCTCGTGCGGTGGCTGCACGGTTCTCAAGGACGGAGCGCCCGTGTACTCCTGTTCTATCCTGGCGATGGACGCGCAGGGATCCGAAATCACAACGGTCGAGGGTCTGGCAGACGGAGACGATCTCCATCCCGTCCAACAGGCGTTCGTGGAACACGACGCCCTGATGTGCGGCTTCTGCACACCGGGCTTCATCATGTCCGTGACCGCCCTCCTGAACGAGAACAAGAACCCGACCCTGGATGACGTGAAGCGCTCTCTCGCCGGCAACATTTGCCGATGCGGCACGTACACGCGCATATTCGAGGCGACGATGACCGCCGCGGAGCGGATGCGAGAAGGAGCCTAACCGATGGCTGTCACGCCGTGGAAGCCGACCGACCAGATGACGGTGGTGACGAAGAGCACGCCTCGCGTCGACGCCGTCGCGAAGGTCACCGGTCGAGCGAAGTACACCTACGACATCAAGCCGAAGCAGTGCCTCGCCGGGCGCCTCGTCACCTGCCCGCATCCGAATGCCAAGATCACGTCGCTGGACTTGAGCGCCGCCGAAGCGCTGCCCGGCGTCAAAGCGGTGCTGGCGCTGCGCAACGCCCGCGATATGTGCCGGTTCGCCGGTGAGTTCGTCGCCGCCGTCGCCGCCGTCAGCGAGGACATCGCAACCGACGCAGCGCGCCTCGTGAAGGTCGAGTTCGAAACCTATCCGTTCGTCGTGCGCGAGGAAGATGCCCTCAAGCCCAACGCCCCCATGGCACGCGGCGAAGGTCGGGCGAATGCCAACGACGGCAACGTGCGCACGGATGGTGACGTCGATGCGGCGTTCGCCGGAGCCGACGCCACCATCGATGGAACCTACTCGACGCAGGTTCAGGGGCACGTCTGCCTGGAGACGCACGGCGTCGTCTGCGAGTGGAACGACGCCCAAGACCAGTTGACCGTCTGGGCATCGACGCAAGGCGTCTTCAGCGTCCGCGACGGTCTGACGGGCGCACTCGGACTGGATGCCAGCAACGTCCGCGTCGTCACCGACTACATGGGCGGCGGGTTCGGCAGCAAGTTCGGGCCCGGCGAAGAGGGTATCGCTTGCGCCCGGCTCGCGAAGATGGCGAAGGCTCCCGTGCGGCTCATGCTGACGCGCGAGCAGGAGTCGACCAACTCCGGGAACCGACCTTCGAGCATCCAGCAGGTGAAGTTGGGGGCGAAGAAGGACGGCACGGTCGTCGGCTACCAAGTGCGGTCGTACGGAACCGGCGGGATCGGGTCCGGAGCGGGGTTCCCCACTCCGTACATCTACCGGACCGGGACCGTGCGCGCCCAGCACTCCGACGTCTACATCAACGCGGGCAACGCCCGCGCGATGCGGGCTCCGGGTCATCCGCAGGCTTCGTTCGGCATGGAATCCGCGATGGATGACCTCGCCGACGCGCTGGGAATGGACCCGATTGAACTCCGCAAGAAGAACGACGGGAGCGACCGCCGGCATCGCCAGTACGCCGTCGCGGCGGAGATGATCGGCTGGAGCAACCGCCGCCCGAGCGGGAGCCTACCCGGTGTCATCAAGCGTGGCTACGGCATTGGTTCCGCCACCTGGGGCGGAGGCGGAGGCGGCACGCAGGCACAGGTCGATATCCATGCCGACGGCAGCGTCATCGTTAAGTGCGGCACGCAGGACCTGGGAACCGGCGCCCGAACGGTCGTCGCCGTCGTGGCAGCGGAGGAGCTCGGTCTGCCGGTGTCGGCGATCACGCCGCTCATCGGCGACACGTCCTTCCCGCCTTCCGGCGGCAGCGGCGGCTCGACGACGACCCCGTCGGTCGCACCGGCGATCAAGGTGACGGCGGACATGGCGCGCGACGCGCTGTTCGCGAAAGTCGCGCAGGCGCTCCACACGACGCCCGACCTGCTCGAAGCGCGAGACGGCATGATTCGCGACTCCGGCGACGCGAGCAAGTCCATCTCGTGGAAGGACGCGTGCGCGCTGCTCGGAACGGAGTCCATGTCGGTCCATGGCGCGCATGACCGGAGCCTGTCGAGCAGCGGCGTGGCGGGATGCTGTGCCGCCGAGGTCGACGTCGATACGGAGACGGGCAAGATCATGGTCCGGCGGCTCGTGTCTGTCCAGGACTGCGGACTCGTCATCGACAAGCTGACGACCGAGAGCCAGATCATCGGCGGCGCGATCCAAGGCATGTCGTGGGCGCTCTACGAAGACCGGATCATGGATCGGATCCAGGGTCAACAGATCAACCCGAACCTGGAGACGTACAAGATTCTGACGACGCCCGACATGCCGGAGATCATCCCAGTCGTCTGGATGGAGGAGGAATCCCTCTCGCGCGGAGTCATCGGAATCGGTGAACCGCCTGTGATTCCGGTCGCCGGAGCCATCGGGAACGCCGTCAAGAACGCGATCGGCGTGCGCGTCCCCTCGCTGCCGATCACGCGCGCGAAGGTGCTCGCCGCACTCGCACGGAAAGGGAATGGCACGACATGAAGTCCTTCGAGTACGTCACTCCCAGCACGGTGGAGCAGGCGGTCCGGGCGCTCGGCGCTGAGGGTGGACTCGCCCTTGCCGGCGGCATGGACCTGGTTCCGACGCTCCAGGAGCACCTCATCGCGCCTGACCGTTTGGTGAACCTCAAGGCGGTCGACGGACTGCGCTACATCCGGGCGGAGGCGGACGGGCTGCGCATCGGCGCGCTGACCACGCTGGCGGACATCGCCGGGCACCCGGCGGTTAGAGACCGCTACACGGCTCTCGCGCAGGCGGCGGAGACGGTCGGCTCGCCCCAGATCCGGAACGTCGGCACGCTGGGCGGGAACTTGTGCCAGCGACCGCGCTGCTGGTACTTCCGCAACGAGGACTACCATTGCCTCAAGAAGGGCGGCGACCGCTGCTTCGCCGCCGACACGTCGGCGGACAACCAGTACCACGCGATACTGGGCGGCATGCCGTGCCACATCGTGCATCCGTCGAACACGGCGACCGCCCTCGTCGCGTTGAGCGCCTCCGTCAGCGTGACGGGCCCCAATGGTTCCCGCGTGATCTCGCTCGACGACTTCTTCGTACTGCCGCGCACGCGGCTCTACGCCGAGAACGTGCTCGAGAGCAACGAGATCATCACCGAAGTGCATGTGCCGACGCCTGCGGCGGGCTCGCGAAGCCTGTTCCTCGAGGCCGCGGACAAGAGCGCGTTCGACTGGGCGGTATCCGGCGTTGCCGTCGCCGTGACCCTCACCAGCGGACGTGTCCGCTCCGCGCGCATCGTGCTCCACGCGGTAGCCCCTATCCCGTGGCGAGCTCGCAAGGCAGAGGATTCCCTGACAGGAGCCGTTCTCAGCGAAGCAGTCGTCAAGTCGGCTGCGGACGCTGCCCTCGCCGGAGCCAAAGCGCTGTCGAACAACGCCTACAAGATCCCGCTGACGACCTCGCTCGTTCGGCGCGCGCTCGCGGAGATCGCGTAGGTCAGCCTCCCAGGGCTCACTGACAGCAGTGAGCCCTGGAACCACGGATAGGATGGATGGCATGGCGACATCGCGTCAGGATGCTCGGGTCGTGCAGGTCTGCAGGCACCTGCGCACAAAGTCGGCGTTCATTCCCAACGAGGAGGGTAGTCGCGCTCTCGTCGAGCCGACGGAGACATCGCAGTACTGGTGCAATCGCAGCGGCGGGGCGACCGGGCCCGACAACGGGTTCGCCCATCCGCACGAATGCACGGGCGAGCGCTCCTGCTACCTGGCGGCTCCGCTGTTGTTGACGGGCACCGGCACATAGGAGTAGCGTGGCGGGGTGTCGCGCTCGAACCTCTTCCCAGGAGGATTGACCGTGCACCCAGCCTTCCTACGGGCGCAAGGCGCAACCGGGAGACAGCGACTGGTCGATGGAAGCGGACCGGCTGGGCGTCGACGTGTGGCTGTCTGGGACGACGTACTGGATCGAACACCGCCCGAGCGGATGAGTGCAGAACACGGATCGGCAAGGCGCGCCGCTGAATGTGGGTGACGAACGTCTGGTTGGCTGGCGCATTGTGGGCTCGTACGCTATACTCCTGGTGATGAGACGGAACGGCGAGTCGGCTTGGTTGGGACGCCGTCGATCCGTTTCAGAGGCGTCGTTCACGGTCGGAACCCGAGGTGTGGTCGACGGATCACCTGACGGATCGCCGGATTGAGCCGGAGCTGTCAGCGACACCATGAGGAGGCACGGATGCCACAGAAACGGCTCTGGGTTGGCATCCCCCTACTGGCGTTGGCGTTGGCTGGCGGGGCGTACGTGGTTCGGGCGGAACGCGCCAGTGTGCCGAAGACGTCAACGGGCGATACGCAGCTCACCGCAGATGTCATGGACACGGCGAAGCTGAGTTGCTGCGCCGCACAGGAGGCCTCCACAAAGCTCACAACGGCGAATGCGACCGGCGCCAAGTGCGACGAGTCCTCGCCAACCGTAGCTGGTGCAGCGCATGTGGAGTCAGGTCCCACCGGGAAAGCCTCATGTGACCGGATCGGAGCGGGAGCCGACGCAGGAAGCCCCGACAAGGCGTCCCATACGACGGGAGCGAAGCTCGTGAAACAGGAATCCGTCGGGGACCAGGGCGCATGCCCGATATCAGGGGCGAAAATGGCGAAAGCGAAGACCGCCGGGTCGGAGAGCTCGAAGGCAACGGCGAAGTCGAGTACCCAGGCGGCAACCGTCGCGGGACTGAAAGTGGCAGCCGCGGCGAAGTAGGGCGCCAATCCAGAGCAGACACGCCACAGAACGGCTACGACATAAGAAAGGGAAGCCACATCCGAGTGGCTTCCCTTTCGTCCGCACAAGCGTGGTCAAAGCGCGACTAGAGGCGACCTGCAGCCCAGAGCGTGCCCCGGAGCAGCAACTCGCGGAACTTCGGATTTTCGCACGAAGCCGGGTCGTGTCCAAGAGCCAGGTAGTACACTCGACCCTTGCCGTGCGACTTCGTCCACGCGACGGGCATCGCGCCGCCCTTCCATAGAGCCGTCGCCAGCACGTGGACGCGGGGATCGTAGTCGGTGATGTACTGCTCGTCGGTGACGAGGAACTCCTCGTCGATCCCCTGCGTGATCGGGTGGTTCGGGTCAGCGATGCTGACCTGATACTGCCGGTATCGCGGGTGCGTGATGAACCATCCGCCGACGAGGTTCCGGTAATCCGGGTCGTCGCGGAATGAGTCCGCTGCGCTGTGGATGCCGACGTACCCCTTGCCCGAAGCCAACCAGCGTGAGAGACCGTCGCGCTGCGCGTCGGTGATGGTTCCGATCGTGTAGTGGAACACCAACGCATCGTACGGGTCCAGAGCTTCGAGCGCAGCCAGGTCCTGCTGCGCCGTCGTCAGCTCGAGCTCGTCAGACGTCCTCAACGTGTCAACGAGATGGGGCTGGATGCCCTTCCAGTCGTGGATCTCCCCGCCTCCGAAGACGAGGACCTTTGCCTTTGCCATGATTGCCTCCTGGACGACCCATTCGTAGGGACCTGTTTGACGCGTCCGACTCGCCCATCCATCATGTCGAGCATACGGAGGCTGGTGAACCAGGGCAAGAGCGTTGAACATGCCAACGGCTGACACCAAGCACGTCGCGGGAATCATCCTTGCCGCCGGCGCATCGACGCGCATGGGCTCCCTCAAGCAGTTGCTTCCCTTCGGCGACGTCACCGTGCTCGAGGCGTGCATCGGCAACTTCCGCGATGCCGGGACAGCGCCTATCGTCGTCGTGTTGGGCTTCGCGGCAGAGCGCATCCGCTCGGAGCTCGCGGACGCACTGTCGCACCCGGACGTCATCGTGGCAGTCAATGATCGGCACGAGACCGGCATGCTCTCGTCGGTTCAGTGCGCAGTGCTCGCGCTGCAGGGCGCGGCTGTCGACGGCATCGTCGTCGGATTGGTGGACCAGCCGTTCGTCCAAGCCGCTACCATACGGAGTGTCCGGCACGAGCTCGCATCTGGGACGGCAACAGTCGTCGTGCCGGTCTACGAGGGGCGTCGCGGACATCCCATCGGGCTGTCGATGGCGCTGCGGGACGAAATCCTCCGCCTCGATAGCGCGCGCGCGAGCTTACGGGATGTCGTCGCCGCACACGAAGGGAACACGGCGGTCGTGGCGATATCAGACGACAGCATCCGTCGTGACATGGACACGCCCGAGGACTATCGACGCGAACTGGAGAGGCTTCAGCACCCGTCAGGACGGAGCCCAGCATGACCGACAGGAGTCGCTACGAATCGCCGCTGACGGATCGGTACGCGAGTGCGGAGATGTCCGAGCTCTTCTCGGCGCATTTCCGTGCCGTCACGTACCGCAAGCTCTGGGTGGCTCTTGCAGAGGCGGAACGCGAGCTCGGGCTCCCAATCACTGAAGCGCAGGTAGCGGAGCTGAGAGCCAACGTCGAGCCCATCGATTTCGACTTCATCGCCCGCAAAGAGCGCGAGATACGGCACGACGTGATGGCGCACATCCACGCCTACGGCGAGCTCTGTCCGCAGGCGAAAGGTATCATCCATCTCGGAGCCACCAGCGCCTACGTCGGAGACAACACGGACCTGATCCAGATGCGCGACGGGCTCCGCCTGACTCGTCGCTCGCTGCTGAACGTCATCGCGGCGCTGGCGGAGTTCGCGCGGCGCTACCGCGATCTGCCGACGCTCGGATACACGCACTACCAGCCCGCCCAGCCGACGACGGTCGGCAAGCGCGCGACGCTGTGGATCCAAGACTTCCTGCTCGACTGGCAGGACCTGGAACACCGGCTGGCGCACCTGCCGTTCCGAGGCGTCAAGGGAACGACGGGAACCCAAGCCAGCTTCGTCGAGCTGTTCGAAGGCGATCACGACCGCATCCGTCGGCTCGACCGTCTCGTGGCAGAGAAGATGGGCTTCGACGCGGTCTTTGCCGTTACGGGTCAGAC
>Ga0194120_10000601_pt1 | contig 68199 bp, 54 predicted proteins | sample TA2MahCa65mmetaG_FD_148642 | JGI IMG/M metagenome (GOLD analysis project Ga0194120, IMG submission 148642) | Freshwater microbial communities from Lake Tanganyika, Tanzania - TA2015019 Mahale Deep Cast 65m | ecosystem: Environmental > Aquatic > Freshwater > Lake | place: Tanzania: Lake... | reverse complement strand
CCGCGGGCGCAGGGGCGGTCGCCGCCACCTGGCTGGGCGGCGGACGATCGAGATCGGGCGTCAGCGGCCGGGGCGGACCGACCGGCTTGGCCTCGGCCGCGGGCTCGGGCTTGGGCATGGGTTCTTCGGGCGGCGGCCGCACGATCTCGCTGCTGGCGACCGCGCCGCCGCCCTTGGCCAAGGTGCCGAACACCGCCTTGTCCTGATGCGGCACGGTCATGCCGCCGGGATTGTCGGGCGCCACTTTGCTGGGTCCGTCGGCCGCCTTGACCAGCAACGGCGAGTGCTTGGCGCCGGCCTTGTAGCCCTCTTGATAGGCAAACCACACCCCGCCGCCGAAAGCCGCCACGGTCAGCACGGCGACGATCAGCCGGCCGGCAATGCCCGCGCTTTCGGGCTTGGCCGGACGGCGGGGCAGAGTGGGCCGGGCTTGGGCCTCCTCGCCTTCGTTCATTCAACGCAACTCCTCGACCGGCGTCACGCCCATCACCGCGAGGCCGCTGGCGACGACATCGACCATGGCCTGGACCAGCGCGCCGCGCGCCAGCGTCAACTCGTCGTCGCCGGCGACGATGAATCGCTGGGCCGGGTCATCATTACCCCGATTCCACAAGCCGTGGAACTGGCCGGCGACGTCGTGCAGGTAGAAGGCGACGCGATGCGGTTCCTGCGCCAGCGCCGCGCCCTCGACCAGCCGCGGCCAGCCCGCCAGCAGCCGGATCAGCGCCATCTCCTCGGCCGAGGTCAGGCGCCCAAGCGGTGCCCGCAGCAGCCGCTCGCGATCGAAGCCGGTCTGGCGCAGCACCGACCGGCCGCGGGCATGGGCGTATTGGACGTAGAACACCGGATTGTCCTTGGACTGCTCGACCGCCTTGGCGAAATCGAAATCCAGTTGCGCGTCCGATTTGCGGGTCAGCATGATGAACCGCACCACGTCGCGGCCGACCTCCTCGATCAGATCGGCCAGCGTCACGAAACTGCCCGAGCGCTTGGACATCTTCACCGGTTGGCCGCGGTCGAACAGGTTGACCATCTGACAAAGACGGATCTCCAGCGCGGCGCGGCCGCCCGACAGCGCCGCCACCGCCGCCTTCATGCGCTTGACGTAGCCGGCGTGGTCGGCGCCCCAGATGTCGACCATGCGTTCGAAGCCGCGTTCGAGCTTGTCGAGGTGGTAGGCCATGTCGGCGGCGAAATAGGTCCAGGCCCCGTCCGACTTCTTCAGCGGCCGGTCGATGTCGTCGCCGAATTTGCTGGCGCGGAACAGAAGCTGCGGCCGCGGTTCCCAATCCTCGGGCGGCTTGCCCTTGGGCGGATCGAGCACGCCGGTATAGACCAGGTCCTGATCGGCCAGCCGCTTGACCACGGCCTCGACCCGCCCGGCCTGGTGCAGCGCGCGCTCGGAAGCGAACACGGCGTGACGCACGCCGAGCCGTTCGAGGTCGGCCTTGATCAGGCCCATCATCGCCCGCACGGCGTGCTCGCGCATTGGGCCGAGCCGGGTCTCGCGCCCCGAGCCGCGCCATTCGTCGCCGTAGATCTTGGCCAGTTCGGCCCCGACCGGCTTGAGATAGTCGCCGGGATAAAGGCCCTCGAAGGCCGAGGCGGGGATGGTCTCGCCGCGGGCTTCGAGATAGCGCAGATAGGCCGACTCGGCCAAGGTGTCGACCTGGGCGCCGGCGTCGTTGATGTAGAATTCGCGGGCGACGGCGAAGCCGGCCTTCTCCATCACCGCCGCCAGCACGTCGCCCACCACCGCGCCGCGGGCATGGCCGACATGCATCGGCCCGGTCGGATTGGCCGAGACGTATTCGACATTGACCCGCTGGCCGGCGCCAATGTCAGAATCGCCATAGGCGATGCCGGCGGCCAGGATATCGACCAGGCGCTGGCGCCAGAACTCGTCCTTGAGCCGCAAATTGACGAATCCGGGTCCGGCGATCGCGGCCGATTCCACCGCCGGATCGAGCGCGAGGCCCTCGATCAGGAGCTGCGCCAATGCGCGCGGCGCCTGGCCCGCGGCCTTGGCCAGCACCATGGCGGCGTTGCAGGCGAGGTCGCCATGCGTCGGATCGCGCGGCGGCTCGACCTCGACGCGGCCGTGATCGAGTCCGGCCGGCAGCCGCCCGGCCGCCGCGGCCTGGTCGAGCAGCGCCCGCACCCGCTCCTTGAAAAGCTTGAAGACGTTCATCAGATCTTCGTGTGCAGGTCGAACAGCCTGGCGTGTTCCTCGTAGGCGAAGCGATCGGTCATGCCGGCGACGAAATCCGCCGCCACCCGCGCCGTTTCGGTCGTGCCGGGGCCGCGGCATTGGGCGCGCCACTCCTCGGGCAGGACCTCGGGCTCGCTGAGATAAAGGCCGAACAGGTCGGTCACGATCCGCTTGGCCTTCGACGTCATGCGGTTGACCTTATAGTGACGGTACATATGCAGGTAAAGGAACTCCTTGAGTTCCGCCGCTTCCTTGGCCATCTCGGCCGAAAGCCCGATCGTCGGCCGGCCGGCGGCGCGGATCGCCTGCGCGTCCTTGGGCGCGAGATCCGCCAGCCGCCTCCGGCTTTCGGCCAAAAGGTCGGTGACCATGCGGTCGATCAGCCGGCGGATGGTCTCGTGCACCAGCCGCGGCCGATCCAAGCGCGGATAGCGCGCCGAGACCTCTCGCAGGATGCGGCCGACCAGCGGCACGCGATCGAAATCCTCCAGTTGGAACAGGCCGGCGCGCAGCCCGTCGTCGATGTCATGATTGTTGTAGGCGATGTCGTCGGCCTGGGCCGCGACCTGGGCCTCGGCCGAAGCGTGGGTCGTAAGTTCGAGGTCTTGGTGGCGGGCATAGTCGGCGATGCCGAAGGGATAGGGCGACGACACCGGGCCGTTGTGCTTGACCACGCCTTCCAGCGTCTCCCAGCACAGATTGAGTCCGTCGAACTCGGCATAGCGATGTTCGAGCCGGGTCAGCACGCGCAGGGTCTGGGCGTTGTGATCGAAGCCGCCGAAGGGCGCCATGGCCTTGTCCAGCGCCTCTTCGCCGGCATGGCCGAAGGGCGGATGGCCGAGATCGTGAGCCAGCGCCAGCGCCTCGCACAGATCCTCGTCCAGGCCGAGGCCGCGGGCGACGCCGCGGGCGATCTGCGCCACTTCCAGCGAATGGGTCAGCCGCGTGCGGTAGTGGTCGCCCTCGTGATAGACGAACACCTGGGTCTTGTGCTTGAGGCGACGGAAGGCGGTGGAATGGATCACCCGGTCGCGGTCGCGCTGGAAGCAGGTCCGGGTCGGGCTTTCGGCCTCGGGATAGAGCCGCCCCCGGCTGGCCTCGGGCTGGCAGGCATAGGCGGCGCGCGCAGTCATGGCGCGGACCCTAGCCGCGCCCGGCCGCATTGACAACGCGGGCCGCCGCGACCATCTATAAGGCCATGACCGAAGCCGCCGCGTTCGAAGTCACCGACAAGGCCGCCCGCCGCATCGTCGAGGTGCTCAAGACCGAGGGCCCCGGCATGATGCTGCGCATCGCCGTCAGCGGCGGCGGCTGTTCGGGTTTCCAGTACAACTTCACGTTCGACAACGCCCGCCAGGAGGACGATCTGGCGGTCGAAAAGAGCGGTGCGACGGTGCTGATCGATGCCACCTCGCTCGAATACGTCAAGGGCGCGCGGCTGGACTTCGTCGAGGAAATGGTCGGTTCCTCGTTCCAGATCAAAAACCCCAACGCCACCGCCTCCTGCGGCTGCGGCTCGTCCTTCTCGGTGATGTAGGGTTTCGCGTCCGGCGCGTCGGCTGCTGGACCGCGATCGGTTCATAGGGAATCACGGCCGCGATTCCCTATGAACCGCGGATCGCGGTCCAGAGCAGGATACGAGGGCATGATTCACGATCTGTCTTGAACTCTATGGTTCAAGACAGATCGATCATGCCCTAAGCTGCGGCCGCCGTGAAGATCGCCAGCTTCAACGTCAATTCGGTCAAGGCGCGCCTGCCCAACGTCCTCGCCTGGTTGGGCGAGGCCAAGCCCGATGTCTGCCTCTTGCAGGAGACCAAGACCGAGGATCACGGCTTTCCGCGGCTCGAATTCGAGGACCTCGGCTACAATCTCGCCTTGCACGGCCAGAAGACCTACAACGGCGTCGCCATCCTGTCGAAGCAGCCGCTGGACGATGTCGTTCGCAGCCTGCCGGGCGACGCCAACGATACCGAAGCGCGCTACATCGAAGCCTTCACCGGCGGCATCCGCGTGGCGTCGGTCTATGTCCCCAACGGCCAGGCCGTGGGGTCCGACAAGTTCCGCTACAAGCTGGGATTCCTGGCGCGGCTGAAGACCCATGCCGCAAGTCTTGTCGGGCTCGAGGAACCGGTTGCGATCGGCGGCGACTTCAACGTCGCCCCCGACGATGCCGACGTCCACGATCCGGCCGCCTGGCGCGACCAGGTGCTGTGCCATCCCGAGGAGCGCGCGGCGTTTCGCCGCATCAGCCATCTCGGCTTTACCGACGCACTGGCTGCGCTGGCGCCGGGCGGCCACGCCTATACGTGGTGGGACTATCGCGCCGGCGCTTGGCCCAAGGATCACGGTCTACGTATCGACCACATTCTTCTCTCGCCAAAGGCGGCGGATCGGCTAAAATCCGCCGGGGTTGATCGGAAGGCGAGAGGCCAAGAAAAGGCTTCGGATCACGCCCCGGTGTGGTGCGAATTGGCGGAGAGCTAGAAAGTGTCCTCGCTCGACCTGATGGAACGCCGCGTATTCTACGCCGGCCAGGACATCCTCAAGGAAGGATCGCCCGGCCGGGAGCTTTTCATCATCGAATCCGGCCATGTCGAAATCTGGAAAAAGGCGCCGCAGGGCAAGCTGGTGCTGGAGCGCCTGGGACCGAAGCGGGTGTTCGGCGAACTCGGGCTGATCGACGACACCGGCCGGTCGAACAACATCACCGCCATATCGGATTGCGTCTGCCGGGTGATCGTCGGCGACGACTTCAAGCGCCGCCTGCTCAACACCGATCCGCTGGTGCGGGCGCTGATGCGGGTGATGGTCGAATCGATGCGCAGCCTCGACGGCCGCATCGTCGAAATGGTGAAAAAGAACGGCGCCTTGCCGCCGGACCTGCCGCCGCCCGCGGCACCGCCCGCGGCCAAGCCCGACCCCAACAAGAAGTAAACTTCTTACCGCGTCGGTCCTAGGGGCGAGAGCCGCACGCCCTTGCGCAAGCGCTTGTAAGGCAGAGTGCGCGGATCCATCGGCGCCGCGCCGGGCGACGCCACCACCAGCACCGCCTCGGCGATGGGCTGGAAATCGGCCCGAAAATGGACCGAGGACTTGACCCCCAGCACGCGCGCCGTCTTGGGTTCGGCGCCGACATGGCGGAACATCTCCTGGTCCGCCGCCTGCATGCGCTTCGAGGTCACCACCGCCCGCACGCCATTGCGGCGCAGGACGGCGGTCGGACCGAGCTTGGCATGCGTGCCGCCATAGAACGGGCCGGTACACAGAAACTGGCCGTCGGACAGGCCTTCGACCGCGAATTCGGCGGAGAGCGTCGGATCGCCTTTGTAGAGCTTGCCGCCGATATCGAACGTCCCGGTCCTGCCGGTCCCGACCTGATGGGCGCGGGCCGCAGTCTCAGGATCGCAGATCAAACCCAGCAACGCATTCTCGGCACCGGCGTCCAGCATGGCGCGCAGCAAGCCGGTGGTGTCGCCGGTGCCGCCGGCGCCGGTATTGTCCTGGGCATCGGCCAGCACGACCGGTTTGCCGGCCGGCATGGCATAAGCGCGCTTGAGCGCTTCGGCCGGCGCCAACAACTCGTCGACGAACGCGGCTTCGCGCTCGACGATGTGCTTGGCCAGCGCATCGGCGGCGCGGTCGGCGCTGGCCTGATCGTCGCCATAGGCCATCACCGCCGGGCCGCAATCGGCGATGTCGGCCTGGGGAAATCCCGGCGTGAAGGAGACGCTCGAGACTGGTCCGCCTTCCAAAGACTCCAGGAATCGATAGACCCCGCCCGAGGGCTCGACCATGGTGCATTGCACGGTCAGCGGCATGATGAAGGGCAGTTTGCGAAAGGCCTTGGCTTGTATCCTGCGTCCTTTCAGCAGCATGTCGAGGTGGCGTGCGACGCGCGCTCCGGTGTCGGCCATATCGACATGGGGATAGGTACGGTAGGCGATCAAGACCGAAGCCTCGCGCACCATCTTCTCGGTGGTGTTGCAGTGCAGGTCGAGCGACGCCACCACCGGGACCTTGTCGCCGACCGCCGCCCGCACGCGCCTGAGGAACTCGCCCTCGCCGTCCTCGAGATGCTCGGTGACCATGGCGCCGTGCAGGTCGAGATAGACCGCGTCCACCGGCAGCGCCTTCTTCAGATCCTCGGTCACCAGCGCGGCCATGCGCTCGAAGGCGTCCTCGGTGACGTAGGAACAGGGCGTCGTCGCGGCCCAGGCCAGCGGCACCAGCGCATGGCGCAGCCGCATGGCTTCCTTCATGAAGCCTTCGATCGGCAGGTTCATGCCGGCGAAGGCGGAATGGAACGAACCGCCTCGCTGCAGCGCGGGCCAGCCCTCGCCCTTTTCGAAATCCTCCCAGGTCGCCTTGACCGGGGAGAAGGTGTTGGTCTCGTGCTGGAAACCGGCCACCGCGATGCGTGCCATGTCCTGCTCTCCCGGTGGCCGGTTTAAGTTGCGCCGTCAGTTCGGGCGGCGCGTGGCCGTAACGTGGTTGTACATGCCCTCGATGTTGAGCTGCCACATCTGCTCGAAGTTGGTGGCCGCGGAGTACTTCTTGATGTCGACCAACTGCTTGGCCTCGTCGCGGCTCTTGCCCTCGCGCACCAGCTTCAGCACTTGGCCGCGCAGGTCTTCCATGTAGAGCCGATAGTCGCGCACGCTCTGCTTGTTGCCGAGCGGGCCGTGACCTGGCGCGAGGATGTCGAAATCCATCGCCTCGACCTTCCTCAGCCCGTCGATCCAATCGGCGATGTAGGCGTCGGGAAAGTCGCGGAAGGCGATGGACTGCACCGGGATCCAGTCGACGGTGAAGATCAACCGCTCGCGCGGAAAATGCATCACCACCGTGTTGTCGGAATGATTCTTGCCGAGATAGAGCAATTCGACAGTGCTCCCGCCCAACTCCAAGGTCATGCGTTCGGAGAAGGTGACCTGCGGCACTGCGGTCGGCCGCTTCTCGCCAACCACTTGGATCTTGGCGTTTTCATGGGCGATGACGATCGCGCCGTCGGCGGCGAAGACCTCGCCGCCCGAAATGTGATCGGCATGGTCGTGGCTGTAGACCAGATAGCGGACCTGCTGGTTGAAGCGGCTCTTGATTTCGGCCTTGAGCCACTCGGCCGCGCCCTTGTTGATCGGATCGGTGGCGATCACGCCGGCCGGCGTGACCGCGAACACGGTGTAGTGGAAGTTGTTGCGGAAGCGATAGACCTCGCCCGCGATCTTCGAAATCTCGCGGATCGGATCGCGCAGCAGATCGCGCTGCGGCGCGGCCGGCTGCGCGGGTTGGGCTTGAGCCCAAGCCGTTGCCGCAAAGCCGATGCCGGCGACAAGTCCCAGAGCGAAGATGTTGGACCGCATGGTGACCCTCCCCTCAGATGTCGGCATAGACATGCGATTCAGCCTTGCCGCCCGGCTGAGTCAAGGCACCGAACCGCGCCGAGCCCACGGTTTGTGCGTATTTCCACAGAGCGCCGGAATTGTAGTCGGTGCGGCGCGGCTTCCATTGCTTGCGGCGGCGGTTCAGTTCCTGGTTCGAGAGCGCGACGCTGATTTCGCCCTTGAGCGCATCGAGGGTGATGATGTCGCCCTCCTTGAGCAAGCCGATCGGTCCGCCCACCGCCGCCTCGGGGCCGACATGGCCGATGCAGAAGCCGCGGGTCGCGCCCGAGAAACGACCGTCGGTGATCAAGGCCACTTGGTCGCCCGCGCCCTGGCCGTAAAGCGCCGCGGTAGTGGCCAGCATCTCGCGCATGCCGGGACCGCCCTTGGGTCCCTCGTAGCGGATGACGATGACGTCGCCCTTCCTCCATTTGCGGGCGCTGACGAAGGCGAAGGCAGCCTCCTCGCTGTCGAAGACGCGCGCCGGGCCGGAATGGCGCAGCCGGTTCATGCCGGCGATCTTGACGATGGCGCCCTCGGGGGCAAGGTTGCCGCGCAGCTCGACCACGCCGCCATTCTCGCTCAGCGGATTGTCGTGCGCGCGGACCACGACCTGATCCTTGGGAAACTTCACGTGGCGCAGGTTCTCGGCGATGGTCCGGCCGCTGACGGTCAGGCAGCGCCCGTCGAGATAGCCGCCGTCGAGCAGCGTTTTCATCACGATCGGCACGCCGCCGGCCTCGTAAAGGTCCTTGGCGGCGAACTTGCCGCCGGGCTTGAGGTCGGCGATGTAAGGCACGCGGCGGAAGACCTTGGCGACGTCGAACAGATCGAACGCGATGCCGCACTCGGCGGCGATCGCCGGCAGATGCAGCGCGGCGTTGGTCGAGCCGCCGGTGGCCGAGACCACCGCGGCGGCGTTCTCCAGCGCCTCGCGGGTGACGATGTCGCGGGCGCGGATGCGCTTCTTCAGCAGCGCCATCACCGCCATGCCCGAGGCCTTGGCGTAGGAATCGCGCAAGGCATAGGGCGCGGGCGCCCCGGCCGAACCCGGCAAGGCGAGCCCGATGGCTTCCGACACGCAGGCCATGGTGTTGGCGGTGTATTGCGCGCCGCAAGCGCCGTCCGAGGGACAGGCGACGCTTTCGAGTTCGTCGAGCGAGGCCCGGTCCAGCTTGCCGGCGGCGTACTGGCCGACCGCCTCGAACACGTCCTGCACCGTGACGTCCTTGCCGCGGAAGCGGCCGGGCACGATCGAACCGCCGTACATGAATACCGAAGGCACGTTCAGCCGGCACATCGCCATCATCACGCCCGGCAGCGACTTGTCGCAGCCGGCCAGGCCGACCAGCGCGTCGTAGCTGTGGCCGCGCATGGTCAGCTCGATCGAATCGGCGATCACCTCGCGGCTGACCAGCGAGGACTTCATGCCCTGATGGCCCATGGCGATGCCGTCGGTGACGGTGATGGTGGTGAACTCGCGCGCCGTGCCGCCGGCCTCGGCCACGCCTTCCTTGGCCGGCTGGGCCTGGCGGCGCAGCGCGGTGTTGCAGGGCGCGGCCTCGTTCCAAGTCGTCACCACGCCGACCAGCGGCCGCTCGATCTGCTCGCGGCTGAGACCCATGGCGTAGAAATAGCTGCGGTTGGGCGCCCGGTCGGGACCGCGCGTGACGTAGCGCGAGGGCAGCGTGTCGCGCTTGGACTTGGAACCGGACGTGGCGGGCTTGGCAGTACGCGCGCGGGGCATGAAGCGGTCTCCTCGATCGAAGGCGCGAACCATAATGCAGCCGCCGCCGGGATGCTAGAATGCCGACATGCATGCCATCCATGTCATCGGCGGCGGCCTCGCCGGCTGCGAGGCGGCTTGGCAGATCGCGCGCGCGGGCGTGCCCGTCGTGCTGCACGAGATGCGGCCGGAGCGGACGACGCCGGCGCATGTCTCGGGCGCTCTGGCCGAGCTGGTGTGCTCGAATTCCTTCCGCTCCGACGACGCCGAATACAACGCCGTCGGCCTGCTGCACCAGGAGATGCGGCGCCTGGACTCGGTGGTGATGACGGCCGCCGATCGCTGCCAGGTCCCGGCGGGATCGGCGCTGGCGGTCGACCGAGTAGGGTTTTCGCGCGCGGTCGAGGCGGCATTGGCCGGTCAGGACCTGATCTCGATCCGGCGCGGGGAGGTCGGCGGCTTGCCGCCGGCCGACTGGGGCAGCGTCGTCATCGCCACCGGACCCTTGACCGCGCCCGCTTTGGCCGAGGCGATCCACAGCCTGACCGGCGTGGACTCGCTGGCCTTTTTCGATGCCATCGCGCCGATCGTGCACAGGGATTCGATCGATTTCGACATCGCCTGGTTCCAGTCGCGCTACGACAAGCCGGGCCCCGGCGGCAGCGGCGCCGATTACATCAACTGTCCCTTGACCCGAGAGCAGTACGACACCTTCGTCGCCGCCCTGCTGGCGGGCGATACGGTGGCGTTTCGCGACTGGGAGAAGGACACGCCCTATTTCAGCGGCTGCCTGCCGATCGAGGTGATGGCGGCGCAGGGACCGCGCACCTTGGCCTTCGGGCCGATGAAGCCGGTCGGGCTGATCGATCCCCGCACCGGCCGGCGGCCTCATGCCGTGGTGCAGCTGCGCCAGGACAACGCGCTGGGCACGCTTTTCAACATCGTCGGCTTCCAGACCAAGCTGAAGCACGCCGAGCAGGTGCGGCTGTTCCGCACCATCCCCGGACTCGAGCGCGCGGAATTCGCCCGCCTGGGCGGGCTGCATCGCAACACCTTCATCAACAGTCCCGCTTTGCTCGATCCCCAACTGCGGCTGAAGGCCGAACCGCGCCTGCGCTTCGCCGGCCAGATCACCGGCGTCGAAGGCTATGTCGAAAGCGCCGCCATCGGCCTCTTGGCCGGGCGCATGGCGGCGGCCGAGCAGCGCGGCCAAAGCCTGCCCCCGCCGCCACTCGAAACGGCGCTGGGCGCGCTGCTGGGCCACATCACCGGCGGCGGCAAGGCCGAGTCGTTCCAGCCGATGAACGTCAATTTCGGGCTGTTTCCCGAGCCCGATCCGCCCGGACTGCGCGGCAAGGACAAGAAGCTCGCCATCACCGCTCGGGCGCGAATCTCCATGGAGGTTTGGCTCAACTCTAAGGCCGCTCCAGGGCATGATCGATTTGTCTTGAACCATAGAGTTCAAGACAGATCGATCACGCCCTAGGGTTGGCCAATCTCAAGACCTTCGCCGAGATGCCCGATCTGGTCGCCGCAATCGGCGGCCGCTTGAGCCCGGTGGTGGCCGAAGTCGCGCCGGCCCCGTCGATCCTGGTATTCTCGGCGCACGACACCGATCCCGATCTTTGGGCCCAGGTCGATCGCTCGCTGGTCAAGGCGCGCACCGCCAACGACATGCCGCTAACCATCGTCAGATCGATGATCGACCTGCGGCGTCGAGGCGGGATCGCCAAGTAACCGACGGGGGGCACGATGCGGCCTCTGACTCTGGCCCATCTCACGCTACTCGATGCCGGACCCGAGGCGCTGATCGATGCTGCCGCGAGCGCCGGGTTCGACGCCATCGGCCTGCGGCTGGTGGCGCCGCTGCCGGGCGATGGGGTGTTTCCCCTGGTCGGCCGGCCCGAGGCCATGCGCGCGGTCAAGGCCGCGCAGCGTGCCGGCGGCATTTCGGTATTGGACATCGAGGCGGTGTGGCTGCGGCCGGACACGCGCGTCGAAAGCCTGCGCCCGGTGTTGGAGGCCGGCGCCGAGCTTGGTGCGCGCTACCTGCTGACGGTCGGGTTCGATCCCGAGCGCGCGCGGCTGATCGAGAATCTCGGCCGGTTGTGCGATAGCGCCAATGGCGTAGGCTTGCGGCCGATGTTCGAGTTCATCCCCTATTCGAGCGTGCCCGACCTGGCCGCGGCGCTCGACCTGCTCCGCGGCGCGGGCGCGCGCGATGCCGGGCTGCTGATCGATGCGCTGCATCTCAGGCGCTCCGGCGGCCATCCGCGCGATCTCGCGGCGATCGATCCGGCGCTGCTGTCCTACGGCCAGATCTGCGATGCGCCGCTTGCGCCGCCGGCCGACGGCGATCTGCGCCACGAGGCGCGCGAGGACCGGCGCCTGCCGGGCGAGGGCGAGCTCTGGCTCGAGGACCTGATCCGTGCCTTGCCGCCCGATGTCCCGCTTGCGGTCGAGGCGCCCTGCAAGGCGCTTCGCCACCTCTCGCACCATGAGCGCGCGCGGCTTGCGGCCGAGGCGGCGCGGCGCGTGCTGGCCCGAATGGCGTAGCCGGACATGTTCGAGGGCTATGGCGGCGCGACCCGCATCCTGCCGATCGTCGGCGATCCCATCGCCCAGGTGAAGGCGCCCGCCGGCCTCAGCCGCGCCTTTCGTGCCGCCGGCTTCGATCGGCTGGTGGTGCCGTTTCAGGTCGCGCCGGCCGACATCGCCGGATTCTTCGCCGCCATGGACCGCGCCGCCAACGTCGACGGCCTGCTGGCGACGGTGCCGCACAAATTCGCCGCCTTGCGCCACGCCGCGACGGCCTCGGACCGCGCGCGCCGCTTGGGCGCCGCCAACGTGCTCAGGCGCAAGCCGGCCGGCTGGCATGCCGACATGCTGGACGGGCTGGCCTTCGTGCGCGCCATCGAGCGTGCCGGGTTCAGGCCCGCCGGCAAACGCGGCCTGCTGGTCGGCGCGGGCGGCGCCGGCAGCGCCATCGGCCTCGAATTGCTGAACGCCGGCCTCGCCAAGCTCGCCATCCACGACAGCGATGCCGAGCGCGCGGTGGCGCTGGCGGCAAGGCTTGCCGCCGCCTATCCCGGCCGGGTCGCGATCGGATCGGCCGATCCCTCGGGCCACGACCTGATCGTCAATGCCACGCCCGCCGGTATGCGGGCGGACGATCCGCTGCCGGTGCAAGGCGACAAGCTTCGGCCCGGCATGTTCGTCGGCGAGGTCATCACCTTGCCCGAGGTGACGCCGCTATTGGCCGCGGCGCGGGCGCTGGGCTGCGCGACCGCGACCGGGGTCGACATGTTCGAGGCCAGCATCGCCCTGATGCTGGCCTTCTTTACCGCGGGCGATTAGCTACAGCCGGTGGTGCCGCCGCAAGTCTGGCATTTGAGGCAGGTGCCGTTGCGGACCAGCGTGAAATTGCCGCATTCGGGGCAGGAATCGCCCTCGTAGCCTTTCTGCTTGGCCAGCCGCATGGCTTCGAGCTTGGAATCGACCGCCGCCATCACGCTTTCGCTCACGCCCAGCGTCACGCTGCGGGTTTCGGTCGCGGTCACCGCCAGTTGCGCGGTCGCGACCCCCGCCCCGCCGTCGGTGCCGGTGGCGCGCGCGTTCGACAGCACATAGAGCTTCGAGCGCATGAAGCCCTGGCTGGCCAGCCGCGTCACCGCCGCCGGCGGCGCCGCCCGCTCGGGCAGATGGCCCTCGCGCTCGCCCTCGCCCAGCGTGTCGGGCGCGAGATCGCTCGGCTCGGCATGGGCCAAATCGTTGCGGCCGAGATAGCTGATGGCGATCTCGCGGAAGACGTAATCCAGGATCGAGGTCGACATCTTGATGGTGTCGTTGCCGATCACCTGGCCGGCGGGTTCGAAGCGGGTGAAGGTGAAGGCCTCGACGAACTCCTCCAGCGGCACGCCGTATTGCAGGCCGATCGACACGGCGATGGCGAAATTGTTCATCAGCGAGCGGAAGGCGGCGCCTTCCTTGTGCATGTCGATGAACATTTCGCCCAGCCGACCGTCCTCGTACTCGCCGGTGCGCAGATAGACCTTGTGGCCGCCGACCACGGCCTTTTGGGTGTAGCCCTTGCGGCGGTGCGGCAGGCGGTCGCGCTTGCCGCGGCTGTCGATGATGCGTTCGACGATGCGCTCGGCCACCACCACCGGGCGTTCGGCCGGCGCCGCCTCGGCGATGGCCTCGAACGCGCCGTCGTCGCCCAAGGCGATGGTCGCCAGCGGCTGCGACAGCTTGGACAGGTCGCGATAGAGCGCGTTGGCCTTGAGCGCCAGCTTCCACGACATGGTGTAGGCGCGGGTGCAGTCCTCGACCGTCGCCTCGTAGGGCATGTTGATGGTCTTGGAGATCGCGCCCGAGATGAAGGGCTGGGCCGCGGCCATCATGTGGATGTGGCTTTCGACCGACAGCGCGCGGCTGCCGATCTTGCCGCATTTGTTGGCGCAGTCGAACACCGGCAGGTGTTCGGGCTTGAGGTGCGGCGCGCCCTCGACCGTCATCGCGCCGCAGACATGCAGGTTGGCGGCCTCGATCTGCTCCTTGGAAAAGCCGATGCGCGCCAGCATCCCGCCGCCGATGCTGTCGAGCTCGGCCGCCGGGATCTTGAGGGTCTCGATGCAGAAGGTCTCGCCCAAGGTGTACTTGTTGAAGGCGAAACCGATGTCGAAGGCGCCGGCCAGCGCGCCCTCGACCGCCGCGATCTGGGCGTCGCCGAAGCCCTTGGCGCGCAGCGCCTGGTGGTTGACGCCGGGCGCGCCGTCGAGCGTGCCGGCGCCGACGGCGTAGCGCACGATGCGGTCGATCTGCAGCGTGTCGTAGCCCAGCGCCTCCAGCGCCTCGGGCACGGCGCGGTTGATGATCTTGAAATAGCCGCCGCCGGCCAGGGTCTTGTACTTGACCAGGGCGAAATCGGGCTCGATGCCGGTGGTGTCGCAATCCATCACCAGGCCGATGGTGCCGGTGGGGGCGATGCAGGTCGCCTGGGCGTTGCGGTACCCGTTCTTCTCGCCCAGTTCGACTGCGCGGTCCCATGCCTGGCAGGCGGCCGCGACCAGTTCGGCGTCGGGGCAGTTCTTGTGATCCAAGGGGACCGGCAGCGTGCGCAAACCCTCGTAACCGCGGCGTTCGCCATAGGCGGCGCGGCGATGGTTGCGCATCACCCGCCGCATCGACGCGGCGTTGTCGGCATAGCCCGGGAAGGCGCCGCATTCCCCGGCCAGCTCGGCCGAGGTGGCGTAGCCGATGCCGGTCATCAAGGCCGAGATCGCGCCGGTCAGCGCCCGCCCGGCCTCGCTGTCGTAGGCCAGGCCCGAGGACATCAACAGGCCACCGACATTGGCGTAGCCGAGGCCGAGCGTGCGGTAGCGATAGGACAGCTTGGCGATTTCCTGGCTGGGGAACTGCGCCATCAGCACCGAGATTTCCAGCGTCAGGGTCCACAGCCGGCAGGCATGCTCGAAGCCCTCGATGTCGAAGCGCTTGTCGGCGCCGTGGAAGGCCAGCAGGTTGAGCGAGGCCAGATTGCAGGCGGTGTCGTCGAGGAACATGTATTCCGAGCACGGATTGGAGGCCCGGATCGGCCCCGATTCCGGGCAGGTGTGCCAATCGTTGATGGTGTCGTGGAACTGCAGGCCGGGGTCGGCCGAGGCCCAGGCGGCGTGGCCGATCTTGTCCCACAGCGCGCGCGCCTTGAGGGTCTTGAGGGGGGCGCGGGTGATGCGGCGGGTCAGGGTCCAGTCGCCGTCGCTTTCGACCGCCTTGAGGAAGGCGTCGGTGACGCGGACGGTGTTGTTGGCGTTCTGGCCCGAGACCGTGAGATAGGCCTCGGACGTCCAGTCGGTGTCGTAGACCCGGAAGTCGATCGAGCCATAGCCCTGGCGGGCGAAGGCGATGGCGCGCTGGATGTAGTTTTCGGGGATCATCGCCGCCCGCGCCGCCTTGATCTCGGCGCGCAAGGCCGGATTGGCCTTGGGATCGAAGCGGTCCTCGGCCTGGCCCTGGCAGGCGCGCATGATGGCGTTGAGGTGCTTGTGGTGCAGGCGCGAGCCGGTCACCAGCGCCGCCACCTTCTGCTCCTCGACCACCTTCCAGTCGACGAATTCCTCGATGTCGGGATGATCGATGTCGACCACCACCATCTTGGCCGCGCGCCGGGTGGTGCCGCCCGACTTGATCGCGCCGGCGGCGCGGTCGCCGATCTTGAGGAAGCTCATCAGGCCCGAGGACTTGCCGCCGCCCGACAGCGGCTCGTTCTCGCCGCGCAGGTTGGAGAAGTTCGAGCCGGTGCCCGAGCCGTACTTGAACAGGCGCGCCTCGCGCACCCACAGATCCATGATCCCGCCTTCGTTGACCAGATCGTCGGCCACCGACTGGATGAAGCAGGCATGAGGCTGGGGATGTTCGTAGGCCGAGGCCGAGCGCACCAATTCGCCGGTCACATAGTCGACATAGTGATGGCCCTGGGCCGGACCGTCGATGCCATAGGCCCAGTGCAGGCCGGTATTGAACCATTGCGGGCTGTTGGGCGCGCCCTTCTGCCGGGCCAGCATGGCGCGCATTTCGTCGTAATAGGCGCGCGCGTCGTCCTCGGCGTCGAAATAGCCCGCCTTCCAGCCCCAATAGGTCCAGGTTCCGGCCAGGCGATCGAACACCTGCTTGGCCGAGGTCTCGCTGCCCATGCCCTCTTTCTCGGGCAACTTGGCCAGCGCGGCATCGTCGGCCGCCGAACGCCACAGCCAGGACGGCACGGCATTTTCCTCGACCCGCTTCAGGATCGCGGGCACGCCGGCGCGCCGGAAATACTTCTGCGCCAGGATATCGGTCGCGACCTGCGACCAGGCTTCGGGCACCTCGATGTCCTTGGTGCGCGCGACGATCGAGCCGTCGGCCTTGCGAATCTCGCTGCTGCGCTGGACGAAGGCGATGCCGTCATAGGCGTCGCGACCCGCTTGGGTGTAGTGACGAGCGATACGCATGCAAATCCCCCAGAATGTCTTGACCGCCAGGTCGTCCCGCTCCGCCCAGCCCCGATCGGCGTCCCCATATCTAGTAGCTGGCTTCGGCGCGGACGCGAACTATAGGCGAGAGGAAATCCGACTGTAAAGGGGGAATCGCAAATAAATCTTTTATTATCAAGTAGTTATATGGATATGCGGGAGACCGGACGCACCGCGAACCCGGGTGCATTCTTAATCGGCTTGTTGGAGCGCCCCACACCCGGCTCCAGCGAATCGCCGCTAACCCACTGATTTGTCTACCGGACTCGCCATTGTTCAAGCCTTGCGAGAGCGGCGACGGAAAGCGAGCCTAGGTCGTTCGGCCTAAGACTGTCAACCAGATTTTGTTAAAAACCATCCACAACCCCCAAAATCTAGGGGATAAGCCCCTTCCCTTTGGCCATGTGCGCTTTCTTGCCGCACGCGACTAGCTAGCCATTCAATGCTAAATGAGCGCTCCTTTTATGCGAGGTCGATCATGCGCGCGGCATTGGCAATCCTGGTCTTGGCGATGGCGCTACCGGCCTGGGCCGGGCCCGGCGACAAGGTGGTCGCCGGCGATTTGACGATCGAACATCCCTGGTCGCGCGCCACCGCCGGCAAGGTGGGCGCGGTCTACCTCGAACTTCACCATCGTGGCGCGGGCGATCGGCTGTTGGGCGGCGAATCGCCGCGCGCAGGCAAGGTCGAGCTGCACAATACTGTGCGCGACGGCGACATCATGCGCATGCGCCCGGTCGAGACCATCGCCGTGCCGGCGCGGGGCAAGGTCGAACTCAAGCCCGGCGGGCTGCACATCATGCTGATGGATCTCAAGGGGCCGCTCAATGCCGGCGAGTCGGTGCCGTTGACTTTGCGCTTCGAGAAGGCCGGCGCGGTGGCGCTCGAAGCCAGCATCGAACGCCCCGGCGCGGCCGGACACCAGCACAAGCATTGAGGGACGGTAGGGTCTATCGCCCGTCGCCGATCAGGGAAAACGGCGCCCAGAAGATAGGGTGGGCATAGGCATAGGCCTGGCGACCGCTTCCAGCGTCGGTGGCAGCACCTCGATCGATCATCTCCAACATGGCCTTCTGCAGCGCCTGATCACGCGCCAATTCCGGATCCGCAGCCTGGGACCGGAACAGGCTGGTGGTCAATTGCCGCGCCGAAACGGTTTCGACCGCCCAATTCGAAACCAAAAGCGCCCGTGCGCCGGCATAGAAAAACGCGCGGCCCAGCCCCGAAATCGCTTCGGCCCCTTCGCCCTGGGCGGCGGCGGTATTGCAGGCCGACAGCACCACCCAATCGGAATCGAGCTTGAGATCGAGCACGTCAGATGCCGTCAGCAATCCGTCGCCCGAGCCGCCGCTTGCGGCCGGCGTCAAGGCCAGGGCCGGCTCGGCCAGACCGGCAATATCGCCCGGCACCAAGCCGTGGGTGGCGAACGCGATCACCTTGCGCCGGCCATTTTCGGGTCGCTTGACGTTGCGGTCGTTGGCGTCGGCACCGACCAGAACGGATGTCGCCGGATTGGACCCCAGCGCGGCGGCGATCTGCATCAGTTCGACGCGGGTATCGGGCAGTGCGCCCAGATCGGCAATGCGCCCCGGCACCGGCTTGGCATCGATCGCCGCGGACGCGCTTAGCTCGTTACTTGGCGCTCCCGCCACCGGCGAGGCCTGCGCGACGCGGACCCCGCGCATGGCCAACTTCTCGGCCTGAACCGCGCCGTCGGCAACGGCGTACCTTGCCGCCATGGAAAAGACCGGATCGCCAAAGCCGACGAATTGTTCGCGATCACCGGCGCCCGGCGGCAATTGGCGCAACGCCACGAAACTTGCCGCCGATGGAGTCTGAGCGACCGCCACGCGTCGCGCCAACCAATGCACCGAGCGATATTCCGCGAACGCCATGTCGCCCTTGCTTCCTACCACCGGCGCCGTCGGCAACATGGCAAAGGGCAGCATCGCCAGCGCGCCGTGCGGTATCACGGTGAGGCGCTTGGCCGGTCTCCAGGCCGACTCCACCGGCATCAAGACTTGCCTGTAAAGATCGTATGCCGCGGCCACGTCGAACGGAGGCACGGCGGCGACACTGTCGCCGCCGGGTTCGATCGCCTGCCGCACCGCCTCGACCCGCCGTTCGATCTCGGACGAGCCGAGCTCGACCAAGGCGAACGCCGGTCGGCCGCTCTTGGCCAGCGCCCACACCAGGGTCGCACCCTGGCCGCTGTAGATCGCGATCAGCGCCTCGTCGGCACGCAACGTCTCCTGGATTCGCCCAATCGACGGTGGCAGCGGATCGATCAGCTCGGCATAGCGCGGAAATTTCTCCGTGATCGTCCGACGCAGCGAAGCCCGCTCGCGCTCGGCCGCTTCGAGCTGTCGCTGCAATTCCGGTCTTTGTGCCGCAAACGCACTGGTACCCGCCATCTTGGCAAGGGCAGCATGAATGCCTCGCGCCAGCCGCCGGGAGTCCTGCTCGCGCCTGATCAGCTCGGCCAATTCTGCCGACTGGGCCGCGAATCGCGCTGCACCTGCAGCGACCGCCCGATCCGTAGCCCGGCTCTTGACCCGCTCCGCCAGCGTGAACAACGCCTCCGATCGCGCCGGGTCGCGCGCTCCCGCCAACAAATAGCCTTCGATCAAGTACCGATGACGCCGCGCAGTGGCTCCCCATTTGCCGCTCTCGTCGTCGGCTTCGCCGCGCATCGACAACAGCCGCGGCAGGGCCGCGTCCATCAACCGCAAGCCCTCGACCGACCGACCCGCGGCCACCATTGCCAGCCCCCAGACCATCCTCGCCTCGACCGTCGTCGGATGGGTGTCGCCCAGGGTTGTGGCGGCCGCCTCTGCGGCTGCCTTGGCCAACTCCGCCGCCTCGTTGCTCCGATCGGATTCGAGCGCCACCATGACCCGCAGCGGGTTGCTGTCGACAAAGCGTCGTCGGGATATCGGATCCTTGGCGACCGCATTCTCCAGCGCCGCCCAAAGCGGCGCCACCTGATCCCATCGCTTCTGCGCCGCCAGGGTCTCGATCTCCAATAGCCGCGCTTGCAGCACGTTCCAACTTTGCGCGCCGATTTTGTGGCGTTCGAATATCGCCAATGCCAGTCGCGCCAGGCGGCGCCCGTCCGCAAAGCGGCCACGCTCGGCCAATAGCGTACCGAGCGGAACCAAGCGCGTCGCCGTTTCGATGCTGGCGGCGCCGGCGCGATTCATGACGCCGCGCACCGTCTCCCGCAACACTGCCTCGGCTTCAACCAGTTTGCCCTGAATCTGCAACGACTCGGCCAGCGCCACGCGCGCGTCGTCGGCGTCGAGGTACAATCGCTCGAGCGTCGTCGGCTCCTTGCATCCACCGCGCGTCGCGCCCATGCAGCCTGGAACCCGCGCGATCACGTTGCGCTTCGACCACCGCGCGACGAGCGTTTCGACCCATTCGACCCCAATGCGCGCTTTTGCCTCGGCACCGGCGAAGTCTCCCTTGATGCGCGCGATCTCGCCTTCGCAGCGAGACAATGCCGCCTCGAAATAGGGCAAGTAAAAGTGGTAGAAATTGAGGCTGTCATGGCCCTGCTGAATCGACGCCCGACGAAGCTTGAGGTGGTATTCGAGTCCCTTGGTCATCGACGCAGTCGCGTCTGCCGAACGGGCCCGTTCGACGTGGGCCAGGCACTCCGCATAACGGCCAAGAACCAATAGGGGTTCGAATTCGAAATCGTTCGCGATTTTGAGCGAAGACTGGAGTTGTCGCCACGATTCGTCGACATGGCCGATCACGCCGTTTGCAAGCACGAGATCAAGGCGCAACATCGACAAATTGAATTCGACCGTTCGTTCGGTCGCAAGGTAATCCTCGATAATGCGGATCTGGCCTTGGACGTCGCCATAGCTTTGGGCGCGCCAAGCGAGTTCGCGCACCGTCTCGAACGTGCGTTGCCACTGATTCGGGATCAAATCGGCGACGCGATGTGTCGGCAAAGCGACCGCGGCTGCGGAAGTCGGAATCGCCAGGGCCCGTTCGATCGAGTCCGCAATGTCGCCGACGCCGCGCGGCAATACCGGCGCCCGTGTTCTTGTGGACACGTCCGCGTTGACCTGGCCCGACTCAATAGGTTGGCATGCTACCGACGGCAGCAAAAGCAGGCCCGCAAGCGCTCGACCAAGCCAAGACAGTCCCATAGCACCCCCTGCGACAAAACCGGATCGCGTGGCGCTCGACCCAAGCGCGCGCAATTGGTCTAGAGACTAAAGACAGGGTTTGCAATACTGGTCGACCGCGTAGCTAACCTAGTAGTTGCCCGGTCAACACGTCTCCAACAATTTGCGCAATCGCCCGATCGGGACCGGTTTCTGCAGCGTGGCGACGACGCTGGCGCCGAGGCCGTTGCCGACCAGCGCCGCGCTTTCGGCCAAATGCGGCGCGTATCCCGTCATCACCGCGATGCGTGCGCGCGCGCTGCGCTCGGCCAGCCATTTCAGCGACTCGAAGCCGTCCACCTCGGGCATCACCATGTCGAGCAAGATGAAATCCGGATCGATGGCATCGAAGCAGCGCTTGAGTTCGCGCCCATTGGCGGCTTCGGCCACGATCCAACCCAGCGGCCGGGCGATGTCCTTGATGGTGCGACGCCAATCGGCCTGATCGTCCACCACCAGCAGCCGTCGCATTCGAGTCTTAGCCTCGGGCATGGCCCAACTCCTCCCGCACGGCGCGAATCAGCTCGTCGCGCGCAATCGGTTTTTGCAGCATGCGTTCGCGGCGCCCGCCCGCACCTGCTTTCGAGCCGTCATCGCGCGGATAGCCGGACATGAACAGCACCCGGATGTCGGACTGACGCCGATAAAACCATTCCGCCAGTTCGAACCCGCTCATCGGACCGGTCAGGACCACATCGCTCACCAGAAGATCGAACCGCCCCGAGCCGTTGACCGCCGCCATCGCCGCCGGGGTTGGTCTGCGCCTGGGCCTGCACGGACGAAGGCACCAGCACGGCGGCTGCCGCGACCAGCCCCGCCAGCGCAGCGACGTTCGCCCACGCCTGACCCATCGTCCACCACGCCGCCATGGCTTTCCCCGCCCGATAGAACGCCCATGGTAGCGCCGCTATTCCAAGATGCAACCGGAGCACTAGGTTCGCTGGCTGACGGCAAGCTGGCGGGCGCCGATGGCCCCTGGGGCAGCGCCCGACCGAGCATTGCGCGGTAGCGAGTCCCATTCCGTCCAGAATACTCGGGACCTCAAAGGCACAGGGGGCTAGTTAGTCCTCGCGATGCGGAAGCCGCTGTAGTTGAGGCCGTAGCCGCGTCCCAGCTAGCGACCGCAATCCGATAATGCCATTTTGTACTTGATATTTCTTGCTGGCGTACTTATGTCTCTTGTCCCCCTTCCGGACCCGGCCATGGCCGCTTCGGATGGGCGCTGATGGACAAGTGAAATGAGTTCTGGGCCTTTCCGGCAGATGCAGAAATCGCCGGGTTCCCCGGCGACCGCCTAAACGGATTAACCATCCGAAATCGACCCTGCCACCCGACATACCTGGATTGCTGTGCAATATCAACGCATTAGGCAGTTACCAATTGGCCATTTGCGCGCATTTGCGCGCCTAATTGGCTCGACTCCGCGCATTTGGGGACTCGATCCGCGCCTGGCTGGCTGCATCGGGACCAGCTCCGCCGCTTTGCGCGTCCATGCGGCAATGCGCCTCTCCCAAGCCGGTTCGATTCCACCTAATCTCCGAACCTAGGGGGGCGCCGATCGAGGAGTTTTCCCATGCGCCGATGGCTGCTCGCTTCCAGTTCGCTGGTTGCCGCGTCTCTGATCGCCGCGCCGAGCATGGCCCAACAGGCCGCGCCGCAGAAAAAGGCCGCCGAAAAACTGCAACTCGGCATCACCGGCTATTGGGTGATGAACTTCGTCGTCGCCAGCCAGGACGAGCGCGGGGTGCTGCCGGCATCGGCCTCCTCGACCAACTTCACCAACCAGGGCGGCACCGGCTGCGGCACGCCGCCCAGGCGGCGCAACCACAGCCTGTTCAACGAAGGCGAGGTCCATTTCCAGGGCGAGACCACCTTGGACAGCGGCCTCAAGGTCGGCCTGCGGGTCGAACTCGAGGCCAGCCGCAACGCCGGCACCGCTACCACCACCGCCACAAACACCGCCAACGGCGGCGCCGAGACCTCGGGCAATTTCGATACCAACATCGATCAGGTCTTTGCCTGGTTCGACGGCGCCTTTGGCCGCATCGACGCCGGCCAGACCTACGGCGCCGCTTTCAACCTGCAATATGCCGGGCCTTCGCCCTTCCCCAATTTCATCCAGACCAACAACATCGCCCCCATCCCCGCGCCCGGCAACACGGCGTCGGGCACCAATGCCGCGGCGATACCGATCTACAACATCGGCTTCGGCATCGACGACCGCAACCAAAAGCTGGCCTATTACAGCCCGCGGCTGTTCGGCGTGCAGCTTGGCCTGTCCTACAGCCCCGACGGCGACGCCAACGCCCGCGGCGGCAATCAGGTCGATCAGATGAGCATGGACAACAATGCCGGCCAGCAGAGCCAAGCCTTCCAGTTCGGCGGCAATTTCCGCGACAAGTTCGGCGGGGTCGAGCTTGGGCTTTCGGCCGGCTACCTCCGGACCAGCGCCGAGCCTTGCACCAATTCCGCCTTCATCGACTGCAAGTCGACCGCCAACGGCGTCACCATCGACGACCGCAGGCAATGGGCGCTGGGCGCAACGGTGGCGATGGCCGGCTTCACCCTCGGCGGCACCTATCGCCAGGACAATCAGGGCCTCAAGAACCCCGGCCGCGACGCTACCGCGTGGCAGATCGGCGGCAACTACAAGACCGGACCTTGGACATTCGGCGCCGAATACATTCGCATCGAGGCCGAGCAGATCGACGCCACGCCGGCGACCGCCATGTCCAAGCACAAGGACACGCTCGACGAATGGGCGGCGGGCGCGATCTACAATCTCGGCCCCGGGATCGACGTCTACGGCGGCATGATCCGCATGCGCTGGAGCAACGGCGATTCCAGCCAGGCCGGCGCCGCAAAATTGGCGCAGGAAAACGACGCCTGGCTGGGCGTCTTGGGCGCCAAGCTGCAATTCTGATCTACGGCACCAGGCCGCGCTCGCGCAGGCGGTAGATCCGAACAGCGTTGTCGTAGGCGATCTGGCGGGCCGCCGCGGGCGAAAGGCGCTCGAGCAACAGCCGCGTCGCTCCGGTCAATCGCTCGGTCTGGCGCGAGGCCGGCGTGTCGCGCAGGGCGTGGAACGCATCCGAGCCGATCATCAGCCGCTCGGCCATGGCCTCGACCGCAGCGACGAAATCCGCGCGCAGCCCGCCGCCGGGATCGACGATCGCCCGCGCCGCCGGGCTGCCGGGCTGGATCTTGAGGTCGGCCATCAAATTGGGATGACGCGCGAACAGCTCGGCCATCAGTCCGGCGTCGCGCTGCCCGGTGTTGTCCCAGCCGTAATGCGCCCAGACGATGGTGGCTTCGCGGTTATGGGCCAGCAGCCGCTCGAACGCCGCCAGATTGTCGCCGATGCGTTCGGGATTGAGGTTCGACAGGCGCCGCAACCCTTGCGGCGTCGCGAAGCCGCCGCGCACGGCCTCCATGTGCAGCACCAGCGGCAGGCGATGGCGGGCAGCCAGATCGGCCAGGCGCAGGAAAGCGGGATGATCCGGCGACCGTCCCAAATAGGGGTGGCGCGGCTCGAACGAAAAATGCTGCGCGGTCAGTTCGCCGATCGCCACCGCGCCCAGGCCGGCATAGACCCCGACCAATTCGTCCAGCCGCGCGGTGATGGCGGGATCGAGCGGGCCGTCCTCCTCCGTCCGGTAGATCAGGCGGTTGATCGAACCGCCGCCGCAGATCAGGCCCAATCGGGCGCGATAGGGCGCAAGCGGCCGGGCGTATTCGTCGCATTCCCAGAAATCGGCGAAGCCCGGCGGCTGCGGCGGCGGCAACACCAAACCGAAGGCGATGCCGACCTGGTCCATGCGTTCCAGCGCCAGCCGCGCCGCCCGCGCCCAATCGGTCTCCCGCGCCAGCCGCCCATCGACATGCATATGCGTGTCGATGATCGGCGGCGTCTGGGCCGATGTCGGCAATGCCGCCGCCGACAGCCAGCCGATCGCGGCGATCGCGAGGTGGCGCATCGCCATCGAAGCTAGCATTCCGCGGCTGGCTTTCCGAGCCATGGACGGTGGCGCCGCTCCGTCCTAGCCTAACCTCCGAGTCCCATGTCAGCCGCCGCCCCGCCCGCGCCATCGCAGTCCGCAGCGCCCTTCGCCATTGCCTTGGGTGTCGGTGCCTTTCTGTTGTTCTGGCTGCAGCCGATGGTGGCCAAGCTGCTGCTGCCTGGGTTGGGCGGCGCGCCCGGAGTCTGGGCGGTGTGCCTGGTGTTTTTCCAAGTCGCCTTGCTGTTGGGCTATGTTTATGCGGATCAATTGCGCCGGCGATTGACGCCGCGCCGCCAGGCTTGGGTGCACATCGCCTTGCTGGCGGTGGCGATGATCTCGCTGCCGATCGACATCGACATCGCCACCGCCCCGCCTTCCGGCGCGCGGCCAGAGTGGTGGCTGTTGGGCAAGCTGGCGGCGACCGTCGCTCCGGCCTTCGTCATCGCCTCGGCCACGGCGCCCCTGCTGCAGGGCTGGTTCGCCCTGTCCCGGCGCGATCCCTATTTCCTTTATGCCGCCAGCAATCTCGGCAGTTTCGCCGCGCTGTTGGCGTTTCCGCTCGGGCTCGAGCCGCTGTTCGACCTGGCCGGACAGAAGGTGGCGTGGACCGCGGGTTATGGCGGCCTGATCGCGCTGACGGCGTGGTGCGGTCGCGGCCTGCCCGACCTGTCGCCCGCCAACGACGCCACGGCCGAGAACGGCTGGCGCGAAATCGCGCACTGGCTGGCCTTGGCGGCGGTGCCGTCGGCGCTGCTGGTGGGCGCGACCCGTCATATCTCGACCGACGTCGCGGCGGTGCCGCTGCTGTGGGTGATCCCGCTGGCGCTGTACCTGCTCAGCTTCGTCAATGCCTTTGCGGCGCGACCATGGATTTCGCCGGCCTGGGCGACGGTCGTGGCCGTAGTGGCCCTGGCGCTGGTGTCGAGCTACCGCGCGCTCGGCATCGGCGTTCCGCGCATCGCCCTGCTGGTGGGCCTGCATTGCTTGGCGCTGTTCGCCTTGTCGCTGGCGTTGCATGGCAGGCTGGCGGCGCTGCGCCCACCGCCCGAACGCTTGTCGAGCTTCTACGTTTGGCTCGCCACCGGCGGTGCCCTCGGCGGCATGTTCGCGGCGCTGTTGGGGCCGGTGCTGTTCGTCACCGTGCTGGAATACGCGCTTGCCATAACCGCCGCGGCCTTCCTGTTGCCTGGACGCTGGCCCCAGCAGGACAAATGGTTGCAGGGCGCGCTCGATCTCGTGGTGCCGGGCCTGGTGGCGCTGGCGCTGTGGCAATGGCCGAATACCGGGTGGCTGCCCGAGGCGCTGGCCTGGACCGCGGTCGCCCTCGCCGTCGCCGGGCTGTTCCGGCCGCTGCGGCTCGGGTTGACGATCGCAATCCTTTTCCTGGCAGGCCCGCTGCTGGACGACGACGCCGACCTGCGCTTTCGCGCGCGCAATTTCTTCGGCACCATCCAGGTGCGCGACGAAGGCCAGATCCGCCTGTTCCGCCACGGCACGACGCTGCACGGCGCGCAAAGCCTGGACTACGAGAAGCGCGGCCAGCCGATCGGCTATTACCACCCGCTGGGACCGATCGGCCGGCTGCTGATGGAGCGCGGCGACGGCCCGCTGACGTCGAGCGTGGCCGTGGTCGGTCTGGGCGTCGGCGGACTTGCCTCCTACGCCAACGCGGGCGAGCACTGGACCTTCTACGAGATCGATCGCGACATCATCCACATGGCCAGCGATCCGCGGCTGTTCACGCTAATCGAGGGCGCGCCGGCCGCGATCCGCATCGTCGAAGGCGATGCGCGGCTATCGGTGGCGCGCGAGCCCGATCAGCAGTTTTCGCTCATCATCCTCGACGCCTTCAGTTCGGATTCGGTGCCGATGCACCTGCTGACGCTGGAGGCGTTCGAGATGTACCGCCGCAAGATCAAGCCCGAGGGCGTCATCCTGGTGCATGTCTCGAACCGCCATCTCGATCTCGAGCCGATCGTCGGCCGCACCGCCGCGGCGTTGGGACTGACCGCCAGGGCAGCGGCCGATGACGACGATCTGCCGCGCGGCGAGGCCGACTGGAAGGCGCGCACGCACTGGGTGTTCCTGACGCCGCGGCCCGAGACCGTGACCCAACTGCACGACTTGCCGTTCTGGCGCGAGGCTCGCGTCGCGCCGGGCAAGCCCTGGACCGACCGCCACTCCAACCTATTGGAGGCGATCCGCCGCTAGGGTAAGGTCGCGCGCCATGGAGCAATCCAGCGTCCAGCGCCGCCTGGCGGCGGTGATGTCGACCGACATGGTCGGCTTCAGCCGACTGATGGAAGCGGACGAGATCGATACTCTCGCCCGGCTGCGCGTGCATCGGCGCGAATTGGTCGATCCGGCCATCGCCAAGTACAAGGGCCGCATCATCAAGACCACCGGCGACGGCATGCTGATCGAATTCGCCAGCGTGGTCGAGGCGCTGGAATGCGCGGCCGAGATCCAGCGCGCCATGGCGACGCGCAACGCCGACCAGCCGGCCGACCGCCGCATCGATTTCCGCATCGGCGTCAATGTCGGCGACATCATCGTCGAGGACGACGACATCTTCGGCGACGGAGTCAATGTCGCCGCGCGGTTGCAGGCGCTGTCGCCGCCGGGCGGGGTGTGCGTCCCGCAGGCGGTGCGCGACCAGGTGGGCGATCGCCTGGCGGTCGGCTTCGACGACTTGGGCGAACGCAGCTTCAAGAACCTCGCCCGACCGATCCGGGTCTTCCGCATGCGCCTCGAACGCCACCCGAGCGAAGTCAAACAGCTATCTTCGGCTCCCGCCGCGGCCGAGAAGCCTTCCATCGTTGTGTTGCCGTTCGCCAATATGAGCGGCGACAAGGAACAGGAATTTTTTGCCGACGGCCTGACCGAGGACATCCTGACCGAATTGTCGCGCTTCAAGCAGCTGTTGGTGATCTCGCGCAATTCGGCCTTCGTCTACAAAGGCCGCGCGGTCAAGGTCCAGGACGTCGCCAAGGAGCTGGGCGTGCAGTTCGTGCTGGAGGGGTCGGTGCGCAAGGCCGGCAACCGCGTCCGCATCACCGTCCAGCTGATCGATGCCGAGAGCGACCGCCACATTTGGGCCGAGCGCTACGACCGCGAGCTGGAGGATATTTTCGCCATCCAGGACGAGGTCACCCGCACCATCGTCGGCACCCTATCGAGTCGGGTCGAGGCCGCCAGTCACGAACGCGCGCGGCGCAAGACTCCGGACAATCTGGTGGCTTACGAATATGTCCTGACCGGCAAGCGACTGCACCACCTTTCGACCCAAACCGACAACCGGGCGGCGCTGGAGCTGCTGGAACGGGCCATTGCGCTCGACCCGCGCTACGCCCATGCCCGGGCCTGGAAGGCCTGCGTGCTGGGCCAGCGCTGGGGCTATGGCTGGTTCGAGGATCGCGCGGCGCTGGAAGAGAAGATCTTTGCCGAGATCGAGGTCGCGTTGGCCCTGGACGAGAACGACAGCGATGTCCATCGCATCATGGCGGCGATCATGATCGTCCGGCACGATTTCGAGCGTGCGGCGTTCCATCAGGACCGCGCCCTGGCGCTCAATCCCAACGACGACCTGATCGTCGTCCAGCAAGGCGAGTACCTGACTTGGATCGGCCAGGCCGAAGAGGGCATCGACTGGATCAAGAAGGCGATGCGGCTCAATCCCTACCATCCGGAGCGGTTCTGGAGTCACCTCGGCCGGGCCTATTTCGTCGCCAAGCGCCATGGCGAGGCATTGGAGGCCTATCGTCGACTGTCCAAGCCCGACATGGCCCAGCGCGCCTTCATGGCGGCGTGCTGCGCACGATCCGACGACGCCGAATCCGCGCGGCTCCATGCCAAGGCCGTGCTGGAGGCCGATCCCAAATTCACCGCCATGGGGTTTGCCGCCACCCTGCACTTCAAGCACGAAACCGACCGAACCCATCTGCGGGAAGCGCTTATCTTGGCCGGACTTCCAAACTGATTCGAAAGCCCGGTTGGAACCGCATCCGCACCGGGTCTAGACTGTGGCCATGCTGCTGACCGAGACCCAGTCGCTGATCCGCGATACCGCCCGCGCCTTCGCCGCCCAGCATCTCGCGCCTCACGCCGCCGCCCGCGACAAGAGCGGCGAATACCCGCGCGCGGCGGTGGCCGAACTGGGCCGCCTCGGCTTCATGGGCATGTGCGTGCCCGAGGCCTGGGGCGGCGCCGGCGCCGACATGCTGTCCTATGTGCTGGCGCTGGAAGAGGTCGCCGCCGGCGAAGGCGCGACCTCGACCATCATGAGCGTCAACAATTCGCCGGTTTGCGCGGCGATCCAGGGCTTCGGCACCGAGGAACAGAAGCGACGCTGGCTCGAGCCGCTGGCCAAGGGCGAAAAACTGGGCGCTTTCCTGCTGACCGAGCCGCAGGCGGGATCGGATGCCTCGGCGCTGCGCACCCGCGCCCGGCCGGAAGGCAACCGCTACGTCGTCTCGGGCACCAAGCAGTTCATCACCTCGGGCTCCACTGCCGACTTGGCGATGATCTTCGCCGTCACCGAGCCGGCCGCCGGCAAGCGCGGCATCTCGGCCTTCGTTGTCCCGACCGATGCGCCCGGCTATCGCGTCGCCCGCAAGGAGGACAAGCTTGGTCAGCGCGCCTCTGACACCTGCCAGATCGTGCTCGACGAGTTGGAAGCGACGCCCGACCAGATGCTGGGCGAGCCCGGCCAGGGCTACCGCATCGCGCTGGCCAATCTCGAATCGGGACGCGTCGGCATTGGCGCGCAGGCCGTGGGCATGGCGCGCGCCGCCTACGAAGCCGCCGTCGCCTATGCCCGCGAGCGCGAGGCCTTCGGCCGCAAGATCGTCGATCATCAGGCGGTGCAGTTCCGCCTGGCCGACATGAAGACCCGCATCGCCGCCGCCCGCGCCCTGGTGCACGAGGCGGCACGGCTGCGGGACGCCGGCCGCCCCTGCCTAACCGAGGCCTCGATGGCCAAGCTGTTCGCCTCCGAGATGGCCGAGGCGGTATGCTCGGCCGCGTTGCAGACTTTCGGCGGCTACGGCTATCTCGCCGACTTCCCGGTCGAACGCATCTACCGCGATGTCCGGGTCTGCCAGATCTACGAGGGTACCAGCGACGTCCAGCGGCTGGTGATCGGCCGCGACCTTTGAAAAGGGAATGACATGGCTCAAGCGATCGAGTTCTATTACGACTTCTCCTCGCCCTATGGCTACGCCGCGATCGGCGGCATCGAAGCCCTGGCCAAGCGCCATGGCCGCGGCCTGATCTGGAAACCCTTCCTGCTCGGCGCCGCCTTCAAGGTCACCGGCGGGCAGCCGCTGACCACGCTGTCGCCGATCAAGACCGCCTATTTCGCCAAGGACTTCGCGCGCTCGGCGCGGCGCTACGGCCTGCCCTTCAAGATGCCCTCGACCTTCCCGCTGCCCACCATCCCCACCGCGCGCGGTCATTACTGGCTGGAATCGGCCAAGGGCGCGGATGCCGCCATTGCTTACTCCAAGGCCTCCTATCGCGCCTTTTTCGGCGACGACAAGGATATCTCCAGGCCAGAGACCTGCGCCGATATCGCCGCCGGCCTGGGTCACGATCGCGCCGCCTTTCTTGCCGGCATCAACGAACAGCCGGTCAAGGACCGTCTCAAGGCCGTGACCGAGGAGGCGATCGCGCGCGGCGTGTTCGGATCGCCGTTCTTCATTGTCGACGGCGAGGCGTTCTGGGGCGCCGATCGGCTCGACATGATCGACGAATGGCTGAAGCGCGGCGGGTGGTGATGGCGGTCCTGCAAAGCCAAGTCGATACCCGCTCCGACAGCTTTCGCGAGAACCGGGCCCATTACCAGGGCCTGATCGCCGATCTGCGCGGGCAGGTGGCGACGGTGCAGGAAGGCGGAGGCGCCGACGCTTCCGCCAAGCACACGGCCCGCGGCAAGCTCTTGCCGCGCGAACGCGTGCGCCGCCTGCTCGATCCCGGCGCGCCGTTTCTCGAAATCGGCCAGATGGCGGCGTTCGGCATGTATTCGGGCGACATCGCCTCGGCCGGGATCGTCGGCGGCATCGGCCGCATCATGGGGCAGGAATGCGTCGTGGTCTGCAACGATGCCACCGTCAAGGGCGGAACCTATTTTCCGCTGACGGTGAAAAAGCATTTGCGCCTGCAGGAAATCGCCCAGGACAACCGCCTGCCCTGCCTCTATCTGGTCGATTCCGGCGGCGCCAACCTTCCCAACCAGGACGAGGTCTTCCCCGATCGCACCCATTTCGGCCGCATTTTCTACAACCAAGCCAACCTCTCTGCGGCCGGCATCCCGCAGATTGCGGTGGTGATGGGCAGCTGCACCGCCGGCGGCGCCTATGTCCCAGCGATGTGCGACGAAAGCGTGATCGTGCGCCGTCAAGGCACGATCTTTCTCGGCGGTCCGCCCTTGGTGAAGGCCGCCACCGGCGAGGTGGTATCGGCCGAGGAGCTGGGTGGGGCCGACGTTCATGCCCGGACCTCGGGCGTGGTCGACCACTATGCCCATGACGACGATCACGCGCTGGCCATCGCCCGGCGCATCGTCGGCACGCTCAATCGCAGGAAGTCGGTCGCGCTCGATTTGGCCACGCCCGAGGAACCGATTTACGACCCGGCCGAGATCCACGGCATCGTCAGCCGCGACGTGCGCGTGCCCTACGACGTGCGCGAGGTCATCGCCCGGCTGGTCGACGGTTCGCGGCTGGAGGAATTCAAGGCGCTCTACGCCACGACCTTGGTGTGCGGCTTCGCGCGGCTTTACGGGTACCCGGTCGGCATCGTCGCCAACAACGGCATCCTCTATTCCGAAAGCGCGCTCAAGGCCGCGCATTTCATCGAGCTTTGCGGCCAGCGCGGCGTGCCGCTGATCTTTCTCCAAAACATCACCGGCTTCATGGTCGGCAAGAAATACGAAACCGGCGGCATCGCCAAGGACGGCGCCAAGATGGTGACGGCGGTGGCGACCGTGGCCGTACCCAAGCTCACGGTCATCATCGGCGGCTCCTACGGCGCCGGCAACTACGCCATGTGCGGCCGCGCCTATGGCCCGCGCTTCCTCTGGATGTGGCCCAATGCCCGCATATCGGTGATGGGCGGCGAGCAGGCGTCCAGCGTGCTTGCGACCGTGCGACGCGACAATTTCGAGGCCAAGGGCCAGGCCTGGAGCGCCGACGAGGAAGAGGCCTTCAAGCGCCCGATCCGCCAACAATACGAATCCCAAGGCCATCCCTATTACGCCACCGCCCGGCTGTGGGATGACGGCATCGTCGATCCGGCCGATACCAGACTGGTTCTCGGACTGTCGCTGTCGGCCGCGCTCAACCGCCCGATCGAACCGACCCGGTTCGGCGTCTTCCGGATGTGACCATGAGCGAATACCGAACCATCCGCCTCGCTTTCGACGAGGACGGCCTGGCGACCATCACCTTGGCCCGGCCCGAGACCCACAACGCCATCTCCGACATCTTCATCGAGGAGATGTCCGAAGCGCTGGAGGACGTCGCCAACGCCGACGGCGCCTACGCCCTGGTGCTGGAGGCCGAGGGCAAGAGTTTTTGCGCCGGCGCCGACCTGGAGTGGATGAAGCGCGCCGCCTCCTATGATCGCGAGCGCAATCTCGAGGATGCCCGGGCCCTGGGCGAGATGCTGCGCCGGCTCAACTTCCTGACGCTGCCGACCATCGCCCTGGTTCAAGGCCCGTCCTATGGCGGCGGCGTCGGCGTGGTGGCGTGCTGCGACATCGTCATCGCCGCCCGCGACGCCGCCTTCACCCTGACCGAGGTCCGCCTCGGCCTCTTGCCGGCGACGATCTCGCCCTATGTCGTCGCCGCCATCGGCCAACGCGCCGCGCGGCGCTATTTCATGACCGCCGAGCGCTTCGATGCGGTCGAGGCGCAGCGGCTTGGCCTAGTGACCGAAGTGGTCGAGGCGGCGTCCGATCTGCGGCCGGCGCGCGACCGCGCGCTGGCGCGTTTCGCGACCAACGCCCCGGGCGCCATCGCCGATTCCAAGCAATTGGTGTTCGACGTCGACCGGCCGGTCGACGCCGAGCTGATCGAGATGACGGCGCGGCGCATCGCCGATCGCCGCCAGACCGAGGAAGGCCGCGAAGGGATCGCCTCCTTCCTCGAGCGGCGCAAGCCGCGCTGGGTGCGCTAGGCCGGTGTTCGAAAGCGTCCTGATCGCCAATCGCGGCGAGATCGCCTGCCGCATCATGCGCACGGCCCGCCGGCTGGGCGTGCGCACCGTGGCGATCTACTCCGACGCCGACGCTCGCGCCCGGCATGTGGCGATGGCGGACTCGGCCTATCGCATCGGACCGGCGCCGGCGCGCGAATCCTATCTTCGCATCGAGGCCGTGATCGAGGCGGCGCGTCGTTCGGGCGCCCGCGCGATACATCCCGGTTATGGCTTTCTGTCCGAGAATGCCGAGTTCGCCGAGGCATGCGCACGCGCCGGGGTAACGTTCATCGGCCCGCCCGCCGCCGCGATCCGCGCCATGGGCTCGAAAAGCGCCGCCAAGAAGCTGGCGATCGAGGCCGGAGTTCCTGTGCTGCCGGGCTACAACGAATCCGACCAGGATCCCAAGCGACTGGTCGAAGCCGCCAAGCGCATCGGCTTTCCGGTGCTGATCAAGGCTGTCGCCGGCGGCGGCGGCAAGGGCATGCGGCTGGTCGAGCACGCCGATCAATTCGCCTCCGCGCTGGAGGGCGCGCAGCGCGAGGCGCTGGCCTCGTTCGGCGACGGCGCGGTGCTGATCGAGAAATACCTGGCGCGACCGCGCCATGTCGAATTGCAGGTCTTCGCCGACCGTCATGGCGGCGTCGTACACCTGCACGATCGCGACTGTTCGTTGCAGCGCCGCCATCAGAAGGTGGTCGAGGAGGCGCCCGCGCCGGGGCTGAGCGCCGATTTGCGGCGCCGGATGGGTGAAGCCGGCGTGGCGCTAGCCAAGCGCATCGGCTATGTCGGCGCCGGCACGATCGAGTTCCTGGTCGAGGGCGACGGCTTCCACTTCATGGAAATGAACACCCGGCTGCAGGTCGAGCATCCGGTCACCGAGATGATCTGCGGCGTCGATCTGGTGGAATGGCAGTTCCGCATTGCTGCCGGCGAGCGCCTGCCGCTGGCCCAGGACCGCATCGCCGCCCGCGGCCATGCCATCGAGGTCCGGCTTTATGCCGAGAATCCGGCGCGCGGCTTCCTGCCGTCATCGGGCCGGTTGAGCCATCTTCGCCTGCCGGCCGAAAGCCCTCATGTCCGGGTCGATACCGGCGCGATCGAGGGCGACACGGTGTCGCCGCACTACGATCCGATGATCGCCAAGATCGTGTCCTGGGACGCCGATCGGACGGCCGCCTTGCGCCAGATGCGCGCGGCGTTGGCCGAGACTCAGGCGGTCGGTCCGGCGACCAACCTCTCCTTCCTCCAGGCGATCGCGGCGCACGAGGCCTTTGCGCGTGCCGAAGTCGATACCGGATTCATACCCCGTCACGAAGCCGCCTTGATTCCGGCCGCGGCGGAAGCTCCCGACGAAATATTGGCGGTGGCGGCGTTGCATCTGCTGCTGCGCCGAGCCGAGAGCGCGCGAATCCGGGCGGCAGCTTCGGCCGATCCGCATTCGCCCTGGCACCGGCTCGACCAGTTCCGGATCAATCATGCCGGCGAGGATTGGCTCGAACTGCGCGACGGCAAACGCGCAGCCCGGGTCGGGGTTCGAGCCGAGACCGGCGGTTGGCGTTTGACGCTGCCAGGCGGCCAGGTACTGGCCCATGCCCAAGCCGAGCCCGATGGCGGCATGGCGGTCGAACTGGACGGCCGGCGTTTCGTCGCGCGCGCCGTGGGCGACGAGTCCGGTTTGACCGTTTTGGCGCCAGCCGGGGTGTTCCGTCTCGCTTTGCACGACCCGATGGCGGTGGCGGGACCCGACGAACACGTCGCCGAGACCTTGGCCGCGCCTTTGACCGGACGGATCGTCAAGCTGCTGGTCAAGGCCGGCGAGCGGGTCAGCCGCGGCCAGCCCTTGGTGGTGCTGGACGCGATGAAAATGGAGCACACCTTGACTGCGGGCGGATCGGCCAGCATTGCGGCGGTCAATTGTGGCGCGGGCGAGCAGGTCCGCGAGGGCGACGTCCTGATCCGCTTTGCTGCCGAAAAAGCGGAATGACGTGAGCCTTTGGCGCAAGCTTGCGGTGGCTGCCGCACTGGGCATCGGCGCGTGGCTGTTGCTTGTCCCGCCCCCGGCCGGGATCGACCCCAAGGCCTGGGCGGGCACCGGGTTGGCGGTCGTCACCATCGGCCTTTGGGCCACCGCCGCCCTGCCCGAATTCGTGCCGGCCCTGCTTCTGTTCCTGATCGCGATGCTGTGGAAGCTGGCGCCGGCATCGGTCGTGTTCTCGGGATTCGCCGCATCGGCCTTGTGGCTGGTGTTTGGCGGCATGCTGATCGGACAAGCCGTCGGCCGCAGCGGCCTAGGCGCGCGGCTGGCGCGCTTCGTCGCGCCGCTGTTCGGCACCGGCCAAGCCGGCCTGGTCGGCGGCGTGATGGCGCTAGGGCTGGTGCTGGCCTTTTTGATGCCGTCATCGATGGGCCGGATCATGCTGGCCATGCCGATCGTGCTGGCGCTGGCCGATCGGGTCGGCTATGCGCCAAGCGGAAACGGGCGAGCGGCGCTGGTGCTGGCGCTGGTGTTCGGCTCGTTCTTGCTTTCGTTCAGCATCTTGCCGGCAAATATCCCGCCGATGGTGATGGTCGGAGCGGCCGAGACGCTCTATGGCTGGACGCCGCTTTATGGCCAGTACCTGCTGTTGCTGTTCCCGGTGCTGACCTTGGTCAAGGGCGGGTTGGCGTTTTGGCTGATCCTCAAGTTCTTCCCGCAAGTCCCGCTCCTGACCGATGCCCCGGCGGAAGCCGCCAAGCCTTGGTCGCGGGACGAGATTGTCCTGGCCTCGATCTTGGGCGGCGCGCTACTGCTGTGGGTGACCGATTTCGTCCACCATGTGTCGCCGGCGTGGATCGCGCTCGGCGCCGGGCTGTTGTGCATCCTGCCGGGGATCAAGCTGATCCCGCCCGAGGAGGTCGGCCGACGGGTGAGCTGGGAACAACTGGTCTATGTCGCCGGCGTGCTTTCGATCGGCGCCATCATCGAGCATGTCGGCCTTGGCCGAATCCTCGGCCAGGCCTTGTTGGGCCTGGCTCCGCTCGAACCCGGCGCCAGCGGCACGGCCTATGCCACCATGGTCGGAACCACCGCCGTGGTGGCATTGGCGACCACCCTGCCCGGCGCACCGGCGGTGATGACGCCGCTGGCCGGACCGCTGGCCGAAGCCGCCGCGCTGCCGGTCGAGACCCTGATGATGGCTCAGCTGGTCGGCGTGTCTTGCCTGCTGCTGCCCTATCAAGGTCCGCCCATGGTGGTCGGGCTGGCCCAGGGCGGCGTCGCGCTGTCTCGGGCGACGCCGGTGGTGTTGGCGATTGGACTGATATCGCTCGTCCTGCTCGCGCCGCTGCAATGGCTTTATTGGCGTCTGCTCGGATTCCTGCCGTGACCCTGCATCTGATCAAGCTTTGCGTCGGCGTCGACCGCATCGATGAACTCGCCCGCTTCCAGCGCCAGCGCAAGAAGAAGCTCGGGCGCGTGGTGCATTGGACGACGATGATGCCGAAACGCGTCGAGGAGTTGCTCGACGGCGGCTCGCTCTATTGGGTTATCAAGGGGGCCGTCACCGTGCGCCAACGCCTGATCGGCATCGAGCGCGTACCCAACGGCCCAAAGCGTGTCGCGTTGGTGCTCTCGCCGAGACTGGTGCGCACTATGCCCCAGCCGCGGCGGCCGCATCAGGGCTGGCGCTATCTCGATCCGGCCGACGCCCCAGCCGATTTGCCAGCGCGGATGAAAAACGCCAAAGGCCTGCCGCCCAAAATGCTGCGCGAATTGGCCGAACTCGGACTGCTTTAGGGCATGATCGAGCTGTCTTGAACCATGGGGTTCAAGACAGATCGCGGATCATGCCTTCGTATCCTGCTCAGGACCGCGATTCACGGTTCATAGGGAATCGCGGCCGTGATTCCCTTTGAACCGATCGCGGTCTAGAAGCGATAGGCCAACACCGTGCCGAGGAACAACTGCGTGTCCTGCTGCGTCGCCGGACTGCCGGCAGGGTCGCTCATCAGCTTGGTGATGCGAATGTCGAAGCTCATGTAGAGCTTGGTGGTGAATTCGTAGATGTAGTCGGCATAGAACGAGACATCGTGGAATCCGCCCGAAGGCTCGTAGCGCCTGAGGGCAAGATTGTTCTTGGGCACGCCGTAATAGGCGTTCATATAGGCCTCGTCGGCCATGCGCAGCCTACCGCCCAACACCAGGCTGGTGTTCTCCGAGATTCGACCCCCGCGCGCCAGATCGAACGAACCGATCAAACCTTCATGGCCGTTGACGCCCTTGCGAAAGTCGAACTTGCTGCGCCACGTCCGATAGTAATACTCGGAGAACACCCCGAGTTCGTAGGTCACGTCGACATCGGCCAGGGTCTTGGTGCGCTGGTTTTCCTGGGCGTCGCGGCCATAGTCGATGGTCGCCCGCACGCCCATCTTCAAGTCCTTGCGCTTGACGAAATTGTAGCCCAGCCCGCGCGCGGTCGAAACGAACAGCGTATCGCGATATTCGACGTCGATCAGCGGCAGCGGATAAAGCTGGTACTCGTCCGATCCGACGTAATCCGGCACGTAGCCCAGGCCGAAACCGAGCGTGATGCGATCGGGCTCGTCGCTGGCCGACTTCAGGGCCAGCGCGCCCTGCATCATGTCTTCCCATTGTCCGGACGCGGCGAAGACCGGGCCGGCGATCAGACACAGCGACAATGCCGCCGCCCGGCGGAGAGTGCGGATCATGGCGCGCACCCTACTGGTGCGACCCAGCCCGTGCAAGTCCGGCCGAGAATGCCTATCTTTACGCCATGAACGACGCCAGGACCCCGGTACCAAGCGGCGCAGGCGGTGCGGTCGACGCTTTCCTCAAGAAGCTGGCCGCCATGCCGCAAACCCGTACCCAGGCGGCGGGGCGGCTGATCTTCGCGCTCGATGCCACCATGAGCCGCCAGCCGACCTGGGACCAGGCCTGCGCCATCCAAGCCGACATGTTCCGCGAGACCGCGACATTGGGCGGGCTCTCGATCCAATTGGTCCATTTCGGCGGCTTCGGCGAGTTCGCCGCCACGCCCTGGATCGGCCGCTCCGAGGAACTCATCCGCCACATGAGCGGCGTGTCTTGTCGCGGCGGCAAGACCCAGATCGAGCGCGTGCTGCGCCACGCCTTGGTCGAGGCCAAGCGCGGACGGGTCGCGGCGCTGGTCTATGTCGGCGATGCCTGCGAGGAAGAGGCCGACGCCCTGGCCCGCGCCGCGGGCGAGTTGGGGCTGGTCGGGGTTCCGGCCTTTCTCTTCCATGAGGGCGGAGAACCGCGCGCAGCGGCGATCTTTCGCGACGTCGCCCGGCTCAGCCGCGGCGCTTATTGCCCGTTCGATGCCGGCAGCGCACGACAGTTGAAGGAATTGCTGTCGGCGGTCGCGGTTTATGCCGCCGGCGGTCGCAAGGCGCTCGAGGACTTCGGCCGCCGCAACGGCGGCGGTGCCGCGCGACTGCTGATCGGCCAGGTGCGCTGACCATGGTGCTGTGGCTGCTGGGCGGTCTCGCGGCGCTGGCGGTGTTGGTGCTGCTGGCGCGCGGTTTTGCCGGCGCCGATCCGCGCGCCCTGGCCAAGGGCCTGCGCTGGATGGCGATCGGCGGCCTTGGCCTCGGTGCGCTCTATCTCAGCCTGACCGGCCGTGCCGGTCTTGCCGCCGCGGTGGCTTCGGGCTTGGTCCTGCCGCTGTTGCGCAAGCCTTGGTTCTTCGGCACCGGCGCTTCGACCGCCTCGCCGGGCCAGCTGTCCGAAGTCGCCACGCCCTTCCTGAAGATGACCCTCGATCACGACAGCGGATTGATCGAGGGCGAAGTGCTGCAGGGGCGTTTCGCCGGCCGGCGCCTGGCCGATCTCACGCTCGGCGAGGCGCTGGCGTTGATGGGCGAATTGCGGTCGGCCGATGCCGAAGGGGAACGGCTGTGCGCGGCCTTTCTCGATCGCGCCCACCCCGACTGGCGCTCGGCCGAGACGGCCGAGACGGCCGGCCGGGCGGCCGAGCCTGGCGGAATGACTCGCGAAGAAGCCTATCGGGTGCTGGGTCTCGAGCCCGGCGCGGACGATGCGGCGGTGCGCGAGGCGCATCGCCGGCTGATGCGCAACGTGCATCCGGACGCCGGCGGTTCGGATTATCTTGCCGCCAAGATCAACCAGGCCAAGGATCTCCTGCTCGGCAACTGAGGCGGCCATTGCCTCGCTCGGCCGGACATGGCATGTAGCCCCCGCCTTTCGTTTCCTTCGTCAGCTTGGATTCCCGGATGAAATCACGCATTCGCAAGGCGGTGTTCCCGGTCGGCGGCCTCGGCACGCGCTTCCTGCCGGCGACCAAGGCCATGCCCAAGGAAATGCTGACCGTGGTCGACAAGCCGCTGATTCACTACGCGGTCGAGGAGGCGGCGGCGGCCGGCATCGAGGAATTCATCTTCGTCACCGGGCGCGGCAAGCAGGCGATCGAGGATCATTTCGACTTCTCCTTCGAACTCGAGGACAATCTCAAGGCCAAGGGCCGCAAGGACATGCTCGATGCCATGCGCGCCTGGCTGCCCAGGCCGGGACAGGTCGCCTATACCCGCCAGCAGGAGCCGCTCGGACTCGGCCACGCCGTCTGGTGCGCGCGCCATCTGGTCGGCGACGAGCCGTTCGCGGTATTGCTGGCCGACGACATGGTGCTGTCGGACTCGCCCTGCCTCAAGCAGCTGGTCGATGCCCAGGCCAAGGTCGGCGGCAATGTCGTGGCGGTGATGGACGTGCCGCGCGATCAGGTGTCGCGCTACGGCGTGATCGCGCCCGGCAAGGACGATGGCCGCCTGGCCGAGGTCACCGGCATCGTCGAAAAGCCGGCGCCGGAAAAGGCGCCCTCGACGCTGTGCGTGATCGGCCGCTATGTGCTGATGCCCGAGGTGTTCGATCATCTGGCCGCGCACCGCAAAGGCGCGGGCGGCGAGGTGCAGCTGACCGACGCGCTGGCCAAGATGATCGGCCACGGCCCGTTCCACGGCCTGCGCTTCGAGGGCGAGCGCTTCGATTGCGGCGACAAACTTGGATTCCTGCAGGCGACCTTGGCTTTCGCGCTGGCGCGCGAGGATCTCGGCGCCGGATTGGAAAGCTATTTGCGCGGGATGTTCGAGGGCCGCCGCAAACCCAAGCGCCCCGGCGGCGCGCGGTAGGGAACGGCCATGCGCATCGCCATGGTCGGGGCCGGCTATGTCGGGTTGGTGTCGGGCGCCTGTTTTTCCGAGTTCGGCCACGACGTCGTTTGCGTCGACACCGATGCCGACAAGATCGCACGTCTCGAACGCGGCGAGATCCCGATCTACGAACCCGGGCTGGACGAATTGGTCGCCGCCAGCGTCAAGGCCAAGCGCCTGGCCTACACCACCGATCTGGCCCGTGCGGTCGACGGCGCCGAGGCGGTGTTCATCGCCGTCGGCACGCCGTCCCGGCGCGGCGACGGCCAGGCCGATCTGACCTACGTCCATGCCGCCGCCCGCGACATTGCCCGCGCGCTGCGCCATCCGACGGTGGTCATAACCAAATCGACCGTGCCGGTCGGCACCGGCCGCGAGGTTTTGCGCATCCTGCGCGAGGCGCGGCCCGACCTTGCGATCGACGTCGCCTCCAATCCCGAATTCCTGCGCGAGGGCGCGGCGATCGAGGATTTCCGCCGCCCCGATCGGGTCGTGGTCGGGGCCGAGAGCGAGCGCGCCCGCGCCGTGCTGCGCGAGCTTTACCGGCCGCTGTTCCTGATCGAGACCCCGGTGCTGTTCACCGGCATCGAGACCGCCGAGCTGATCAAATACGCCGCCAACGCCTTTCTCGCCACCAAGATCACTTTCATCAACGAAATGGCCGATCTATGCGAAAAGGTCGGTGCCGACGTTCACGACGTCGCCCGCGGCATCGGTCTCGATGGCCGCATCGGCCGCAAGTTCCTTCATCCGGGCCCGGGATTCGGCGGCTCGTGCTTTCCCAAGGATACCCGCGCCTTGGTGGCGATCGCCGACCAAGCCGGGACACCCTCGCGCATCGTCGCGGCAACCGTGGCGGTGAACGAGTCGCGCAAACGCGCCATGGCCGGGCGGTTGATCGCCGCCGCCGGCGGCTCGGTCAAGGGCAAGACCGTGGCCGTGCTCGGGCTGACCTTCAAGCCCAACACCGACGACATGCGCGAAAGCGCCAGCCTCGACATACTGCCGATGCTGGTCGCGGCCGGTGCGACGGTGCGGGCGTTCGACCCGCAGGGCATGGACGAGTCCCGCAAGTTGATGCCCGACCTGACCTATTGCGACAGCCCCTATGCGGCGATGACCGGGGCCGATGCGCTGTTGATCCTGACCGAGTGGAACGAGTTCCGTGCGCTCGATCTCGGCCGGGCCAAGTCCCTGCTCAAGACGCCGCTGGTGGTCGATTTGCGCAACATCTACAGCCCGGCCGACATGGCGGCACGCGGCTTCCGTTATCTCTCGGTCGGCCGCGCCTCGCTACCGCCAGCCGGGCGATAAATCCAAAGCCACAACAGCGCGACTGCCGGCAACAGGGCCGTGGCCATGAAGCCCGCCGCGTAGCCCTCGGCCGGATATTGTCCGCCGATCGCATCCTGGGGCCACAACCCGACCACCCAGCCGAAGCCCGACTGCACGGCGAAAGCGCCGGCGAATACCAGCACGTTGACCCCGGTCACCGCGCGTCCGGCATAATCGGGCGGGAAATGCTGGCTGAGGATGGTGAACACCAGCGCCGGTACGTTGAGCATGAAAGCAAGACCCAGCCAAACCACCACGCCCATGGCCGGCGGCACCACGGCCAACGCCGCCACCAGCAGCACATAAATCGCCGACCCGACGCCGAACATGCGCACCAGCGATACCCCGCGCCGCGTCAGGCGATCGACCGCCCAGGCTCCGGCCAGATAGCCGCAGATCGCCGCCAGGGCGATGCCGGTAAGGCCAGCGGCGACTCCGCTGCGGTCGAAGCCGCCGACATCGCGCAGCCAGGGCCCCGACCACAGCCCGGTCAAGCCCATCATCATGCCGTTGACCAGACAGGCGGCCGGCGCCACTCGCCTGACCAATGGATCGCCGTAGATCCGCCCGACGCCGCGCAGGCTGCCCAAGAGGCTGGACGGACGCGCGGCCTGCGGCGTCTCCGGCACCAAGCGGAAGATCAGCGCCGCCACCGCCACGCCCATCGCGCCCAAGATCCAGAACAATCCCCGCCAGCCGATTTCGCCTACCACCCAGGCCGCCGGAGCCGACGAAGACAGCAGACCCAACCCGCCGAAACCCATGAACAGGATGTTGAGCACCGGCACCCGCTGGCGCGGGAACCACAACACGATCACCTTGAAGGCCGCCATCAGGCCGCCGGCAAAACCGATGCCGATCATCGCCCTGGCCAGAGCCAGATCGGCCAACGACTGACCCATTCCGAACAGCAGCGTCCCGGCCGCGCCGAACAGGATCAGCGCCGCTTGCACCCGTCGCGGCCCGAACCGATCCAGCAGTACGCCCAGCGGAATCTGGAACCCCGCCACCGCCAGAAAGAAGCATGCGGTGAGAAAACCGAGATCGCCCGCGGTCAGCCCGAACTCGCGCGACAGATCGGAAGCGATCATGGCGTTGGCGGTGCGCAGCGTGTAGGACAGGTAGTAGCCGAGGGCGAAGGGCAGGAACACGGTCGCCAACAGGCGCTTCATGCCGCCGACTCCTCGATGGCGAAAATCCGCGTCGGCTGGGCCCGCCCCCTGAACGTCGCCTCTTGCAGGGCCTCCGCCTTCAAGCTTGGCGGCAGGGCCAATGCAGCCAGCGCCTCGGCCGAGATCAGGTAATGGCGGCCAATGTCACGGGCGTGTTGCTCCAGCCGGGCGGCGACGTTGACGGTATCGCCGAGAAAGGCGATCTCGCGCTTGACGCTGCCGAGTTCGCCCACCACTGCCGGCCCGAAATGGAGCGCAGCGCGGAATTCCGGCACGGTGCCGAACTCGGCGCGATAGCGCGCGGCCTGTTTGGCCAATGCGGCCCGCAGCAGGGGTGCGCAGGCGACCGCCCGTCCTTCGGCCGCGCCCTCCGCCGCTTTCCAGGTTACGATCGCTTGATCGCCGACATATTTGTAGATTTCGCCCTTGCAGCTCGCGGCCGCAACCGCAACCTCGCCCAACCAAGCGTCCAGCAGCCGCAAAAATGCGACCGCGCCCAGCCGCTCGGCCAGCGCGGTCGAATCCGCCAGATCGATGAACAGGAAAAAACGCGGTTCGACCCTGGGGCGGTGATAGCGCCCGGTGACGAAATTGAGCAGCGCCCGCGGCCCCAGCATGTCGACGATCATCAAGACCAGGTTCACTGCGATCGCGGCCGCGACGCTGACCAGCACGATCCGGAACAGGGCGGGATCCGACATCCGCACGTCGACATAGGTCCGCGTCACCACCGCATCGGCGATGCGGATCGCGCTGACGATGACCAGGCCATAAAGCAGCGACATCGCCAGCAATCGCCCCAGCATCGGCCAGCGCGCGACGCGCTGCAGCCACGACCGCTGTTGCAGGTAATTGAGCGCCGCCAAGCCGAGCGCGATCAACAGGCCGGTGGCCACTCCCTGGCCGATGGCGCCGGCGTCGCGGCCGCCGACGAACCAGCCGACCAGGGCGCCGATCGCGGCCGAACCGGCGAAGATCAGCGCCATGGTCCGTCTGTCGTAGCGTGCGCGCGCGCCCATGCTCATGCGGCGCTATACTAGGATGATGACCGCAGCCGGCAAGGACCGTTTCGACTATGCGCCGCGCGTCGCCGAGGCCTTGGCAAGCGGCGGTGCCGTGGTGGCGCTGGAATCGACCATTGTCGCGCACGGCTTCCCGCCGCCCGACAACCTCGCCGTCGGTCGGGCGATGGAAGCGGCGGTCGCCGAGACCGGGGCCGTGGCCGCAACCATCGCCGTGCTCGACGGGCGGGTGAAGATCGGGCTCGGCGAGTCCGAGCTGGCGCGGGTGGCTTCGGATCCGTCCTTGCGCAAGGCGTCGAGCCGCGACCTGGCGTCTCTCATGGCCAGCGGCGGTTCCGGCGCCACCACCGTCGCCGCCACCGCGGTGTTGGCGGCGCGCGCGGGCATAAGGGTCTTCGCCACCGGCGGCATCGGCGGCGTGCATCGCGGCGCGACCACGGACGTCTCGGCCGATCTGCCGGTGCTCGCGCGCGAGCCGGTGGCGGTGATCGCCAGCGGCGCCAAGATCATTCTCGACTTGCCGGCGACCTTGGAAATGTTGGAGACGTTGGGCGTGCCGGTGATCGGCTGGCGCACCGACCGCTTTCCCGGATTCTATTGCGCCGATGTCGGCCTCGGACTGGCGCAACGCTGCGACGACGAACGCGCCCTGGCGCGATTGGTCTCGACCCATCTCGACCTCGGCCTCGGCGGAGTGCTGATCGCCAACCCGCCGCCGCCCGAACATGCTTTGCCGCGCGATCGCATCGAAGCCTGGCTTGGCCGTGCGCTCGAGGCGGCGGCGCGCGAAGGCGTCGCCGGCCCCGCCACCACGCCCTATTTGCTCAAGTTCCTGCACCGCGAATCCGCCGGCGCCACCGTGGCCTGCAATCGCGCGCTTGCGATCGACAACGCGCGCCTCGGCGGCAGGTTGGCGCGCGCGCTCGGCGGCTGAACGATGAAGCGCCTGGCTGCGCTGTTGGCGCTGGTCTTGGCGCTTGGCGGCTGCTGGCCGCGCCAGTTCGAGGACGGCGTCGATGCGGCGCGGCTGGTGTGGGAGCTGCTGCGCGGCGGCGGCACGCCGATCGCCCGCGAGCGCGAAGCGACGCGCGATCGCTACCGCCCGCCGGGTACGCCGCGGGGCGCGATCCTGCTCATGCCCGGCCTGCACACCAGCGGCCGCGACGAGCCGCATTTGACCAAGATGGCTACGGCCTTGGCGCGTCGCGGGTTTCTGGTCGTGGTGCCGGACCTGGTCAACTTCCGGACCTTGCGCGCTTTGCCTGAAGACGTAGCGACGGTGCGGGCCGAGGCGCTGCGGCTCGCAAGCGAGGCCGGGCCCGGTCGCGGCGTCGGCATGGCCGCCATCTCCTATGCCGCGGGGCCCGCGCTTTTGGCGGCGCTCGATCCCGAGCTTGGCGCGCGGCTCGATTTCGTGTTCGCGCTTGGCGCCTATTACGATCTCGAGGCGGTGATCGGCCATTTCACAGCCGGCCCCAACGAGCTGCGAGGAAAGTGGTATTTCGCCCTGGCCAACAGCCATCGTTTGCCGCCGGCCGACGGCGAGCGGCTGGTTGCGGCGGCGCGGCGCCGCCTGGCCGATGCCGGTGCGCCGATCCACGATCTTGCGGCGGGTTTGGGCACCGAAGGCAGGTCGGTACTGGCGCTGCTCGACAACCGCGATCCGCGGCAGACCGCCGAACGCATCGCCGCCCTGCCCGATGCGCTGAAATCCGATCTCGCCGCCTTGACTCTGGCCGGGAAAGACTTGTCGCGGCTGCGGCCGCGCCTGATCCTGGTTCACGGCCGCGACGATCCGATCGTGCCGACGGAGGAAAGCGTCAAGCTGGCGGCGGCGGTACCGCTCGGCCAGGCGCGGCTGGAATTGATCCAATCGCTGGTCCATGTCGAACCCGGTCCGGGCGCCCCCCTGGATCTGTGGCGGCTGTGGCGCGCGGCACGGCTGTTGCTGGCCCAACGCCAGGACGGCTAGACTGGCGGGGCATGACCGCCGAAGCTCTGCCCGCACCCGCCGCCGCGCCCAAGCGCGGCAAATCGCCGAGCCTGCTCAAGCGCATCGCCAAGAGGGTGCTTTCGGCGCAAAGCGCGATCCTTGCCTTGCTCCTGTTCATGGTCGGCGTGCAAGCGTCCGATATCGAGGCGATCGACGTGCTGCGCCAGCGCGTGTTCGACTCCTATCATCGCTTCAGTCCGGCCGATCTCAACGCCGCGCTCAAGGCCAAGAACCTGCCGCCGCGGATGGCGATGGTGGTCGATATCGACGAGGAAAGCCTGGCCGAGATCGGCCAGTGGCCCTGGCCGCGCTCGACCGTGGCCCGCCTTCTGCAGCAGATCAACCGCTACCAGCCCTTCGCGGTCGGCTTCGACATTGTCTTCGCCGATCCCGACCGCATGTCGCCGCCGCGCCTGGCGGAATCCTTTTCGGTGCTGGACGACAAGGCGGTCGAATCGCTGCGCGGCCTGCCCGATACCGACGCCGTCTTCGCCCAAGTGCTCAAGACCAGCCGCGCTGTGCTCGGCCAGGCGGCGACGCCCAACAAGGTGCCGGTGCAGGAATCGGCGGTGCGTACCGCGGTCGCCGAATTGGGCGGAAATCCGCGCCCCAAGCTGCTCAACTTCGAGGGCGTGGTGCGCAACATCCCGCCGCTCGATCAAGCGGCGTCCGGCCGCGGCCTGTTCAGCGTCAATCCCGAGGTCGACGGCATTGTCCGGCGCCTTCCGGCGGCGGTCGCCAGCGACGGCCATCTCTACGTCACCCTCGGCGTGGAGATGCTGCGCGTCGCGCTCGGCCAGTCTGCGGTCGGACTGCGTTCCAATCCGACCGGGATCGAGAGCATCTTCGTCCAAGGCCTGCCGGCGATCCCGACCGACATCAACGGCCGCATCCTGCTGCATTTCGCCCAGCACGACCCCGCGCGCTACGTCTCGGCGCGCGATGTCATGGCGGGGAAAGTCCCGCCCGACGTGCTGGGCCGGCGCTTCGTCCTGATCGGCACTTCGGCCGAAGGCCTCAAGGATATTCGCGCCACCCCGGTCGACCGCGCCATTCCCGGAGTCGAAATCCACGCCATGATGATCGAGCAGGCGCTGGGCGGCGGCTTCTTGACCAGGCCCTGGTATCTGCTGACCGGCGAGTGGGTGGCGCTGCTGATTTCGGGGTTGTTGATCATCTTCCTGCTGCCGCTGATCGGCGCGCGTTGGACGGTGCTGATGTTCGGGGTGATCGTCGCCGGCCTGTGCGCGACCTCGTGGTATCTGTTCGTCGGCCACAAGATGCTGTTCGACGCCGCCTACCCGGTGATCGCGGCGCTGTTGATCTACACCCTGGTGACCTACGCCAACTACGCCAAGGAACAGGCCGAGCGCGAGCAGGTGCGCGGCGCCTTCGCGCGCTATCTGTCGCCGGCCCTGGTCGAGCAGCTGGCGCAGGATCCGGACCGGCTCAAGCTCGGCGGCGAAATGCGCGAGATGACGCTGATGTTCTCGGACGTGCGCGGCTTCACCACCATTTCCGAGCAATACAAGACCGACCCCGAGGGCCTGACCCGGCTGATCAACCGCTTCCTCGAGCCCTGCACCAACCTCATCCTTTCGCACAAGGGCACCATCGACAAATACATGGGCGACGCCATCATGGCGTTCTGGAACGCGCCGGTCGACGTCAAGGATCACACCGCCGCCGCCTGCCGCTCGGCGCTGGGCATGTTCAAGGCGATGGATACGCTCAACGCCGAGCTTGAGGCCGAGGCCAAGGCCACCGGTCGCAAGTTCAACGCCCTCAAGATCGGCGTCGGCATCAACACCGGCATCTGCTGCGTCGGCAACATGGGTTCGAGCCAGCGCTTCGACTATTCGGTGCTGGGCGACACCGTCAACCTGGCCAGCCGGCTGGAGGGCCAGTCCAAGACCTATGGCGTCCTGACGGTGCTGGGCGAGGCGGCGCAGGTCAAGGTGCCGGGCTTCGCCTGCCTGGAGCTCGACCTGATCGCGGTCAAGGGCAAGAAGGAAGCGGTGCGGATCTTCACCATGCTGGGCGACGAGACCGTGGCGGCGACGCCCGAGTTCCGCGCCATGCGCGAAAAGCACGACCGCATCCTGGCCGCCTATCGCGCCCAACAATGGGATGCGTGCGAGGCGCTGATGGCCGAGAACCGGCCGGCGTTGGAGAAGTTCGAAATCGGCGGGCTGTACGATCTCTATGCCGAGCGCATCGCCGAGTTCCGTGCCAATCCGCCGCCGGCCAACTGGGACGGCGTCTACGTCGCGACCTCGAAGTAGCGGAAAACGGGTCCGGGGTTCAGCGCTCGGTCACGCCCAGCACGTCGGGCGTCAACCGGCCGATGGCGGACAGCAGGCGGTAGGACGCTTTGCGCGCGTCGTAGGCCGCGTTCACGAAGTTGATCCGCGCGTCGTAGAATTCCTTTTCGGCGTCCAGCACCGACAGCGCGGTCTCCTTGCCGGCGTCGCGCAGCTTCTTGCGCGCCTCGAACACTTCCGAGGCGATGGCCACGGCGTTGTCCAGCAGACCGACTCGCATCCGCGCCGACTGCAGCTCGGAGAACGCCAGCCGGGTCTCTTCCTCGACCTTGCGGGTGGCGAACTGGAAGCTGTCCCGCGCCGCGCCCAACTGGAAGGTGCTTTCGGCCACGCCTGCCCGCGTGCTCCAACCCGAATAGAGTTCCCAGCTGCCCTTCAGCACCACCGACATGTCGCGCTTGACGCCGATGGTGGCGTCGACGTCGTCTTCGAACAGGTACTTGCCGACGATGTCGAGCTTGGGGAAGTAGTCGGCTTGGCTGACGCGCTTCTTGGCGTCGGCCTGGTCGATGGCACGGTTGGCCGAGACGATCGAGGGGTTGCCGGCCTGGGCAATCTTGACCGCGTCGTCGACCGAGGCCGGGATGAATTGCAGCGGCGGCACCGGCTCGACCAGCGAATTGGGATCGGGGATGCGTCCGAACACCTGATTGTAGCGCGACATCGCGTCGCGCAATTGGGCGCGGAACGCCACCAGCCGCTCCTTGGCCAGTTGGACGCGGGTCTTGGCCTGCAACACGTCGACGGCGATGCCCGAGCCGCGCTGCACGCGCTCGTCTTCCAAGTTCAATTGGGTCAGCAGCGTGCGTTCGTTGTCTTCCGCGTAGCCGATGGTCTGGCGCAGCCGCAGCACGTCGAGATAGGCGAAGATGCCTTCCTGCATCATCGCCTGGCGCGTGGTTTCCAGCCCCGCCGCGGCGGAGTCGCGCGCCGCGCGCGAACCGTCGACCTCGGCGGTGCTTTTCCAGCCGTTGAACACGTTCTGGGTCAGCGTCACCGTGCCGGTGCGCCGGTTCATCGACGACGGATCGTGCTGGCTGCTGCGGCGGGAGGGCGAGTCGACCCGCTGATAGCCGCTGTCGCCCGACAGCGCGAGCGTCGGCAGGAACCCGGCGAAGGATTTGTTGACGCCTTCTTCGGCGGCGCGCAGTTGCTTTTCCGTCGACTGAATGCGCGGATTGGTAGCGAGGAATTGGCTCAGTTCGGAAGCCAGGGTCTGGCCCATGGCGGGCGTCGCCAGCGCGACCATGGCCGCACTTGCCAACAACGCCCCCAGTCGCAAAGACGCCATGCGAACTCCCGAGATCCACCTCACGCGCCGACCGGCGCGCCCCAACCCGAATCGCGCGACTGTAACGATTATCCCCTATTGGGTCAAAGCCTTATCGGTAGCGCGGATTCACGCGGCCAGGGCCTGACGATAGGTCTCGGGGTCGACATTGCCGCCAGATGCCACGGCCACCACCACCCGCCCCTTGACCGGGCACAGCCCTTCCAGCGCGGCGGCAAAGGCCACCGAGCCGCCCGGTTCGATCACCAGCTTGAGCCATTCGAATGCGCCGCGCATGGCGCGCATCACCTGCTGATCGGACACGGCCAGCGCGCCGGCCAGCAGCCGTCGGTTGACGCTGAAGGTCAACTCGCCCGGAATCGCCGTCATCAACGCATCGCAAATCGAGCGCGCGGCGGGGTCGTTCGCCACCCGCCTCCCCTCGGCCAGCGAGCGCGCCGTGTCGTTCATCGTCGCCGGCTCGACGGCGTAGACCGCCGTCCCCGGCAGCTTGGCCTTGACCGCGGTCGCCACCCCCGCCACCAGCCCGCCGCCCGAGGCCGGCGCCAGCACCGCATCGGGCGTCAGGCCAAGGCCCGCGCATTGCTCGACGATCTCCAGTCCGCAAGTACCCTGGCCAGCAATGATGTAGGGGTCGTCATAAGGCGGCACCAGCACCGCGCCGCGTTCGGTCGCCACCTTCCGGCCGATGCCCTCGCGATCCTCGGTATAGCGGTCGTACAGCACCACCTCGGCGCCGTAACCGCGGGTGTTGGCGATCTTGATCGCCGGCGCGTCCTTGGGCATGACGATCACCGCCGGCACGCCGGCCAACTTGGCCGCCAGCGCCACGCCTTGGGCGTGGTTGCCCGAGGAGAACGCCACCACGCCGCGTCCGCGCTGTCCGGCGTCGAGCTGCGAGATGCGGTTGTAGGCGCCGCGGAACTTGAACGAGCCGGTGCGCTGCAGCACCTCGGCCTTGACCAGCAGGCGTCCGCCCAGGCGCTCGTTGAGCGAGGGCGATTCCACCAACGGCGTGCGCACGACGTGGCCGGCCAGGCGCTTGGCCGCGGCTTCGATCTCGGCGATGGACGGGGGATCAATGGGCATCGAGGAAGGTCCCCAGGGCGGCCACGCAGGGCGGTTCGTCGAGCATCGGCACGTGCCCGCGATTGCCGACGACGACGGTTTCGAGATCGGGCTTGAGCTGCTTCATGCGCGCCTGGGTCTCGGCCGAGAACAGATCCGACAGGGCGCCGCGGATCGACAAGGTCGGGATGTCCTTGAGCCCGGCGTAGAGCATCCACAAATCGCGTCGCGGCTCCTTGGCCTGCTCGGCCAAAGCGAGGCCAAGATTGAGATCGTAGTCGAGCTCGACCTGGCCGTCGGCGCGGCCAATGAAAGTGCGCTCGGCGAAGGCGGTCCATTCCTCGGTCGAAAGATCGGGAAAAGCGCGCTCGAACTGCGCCTTGAGTGCGCGTCCGGCGTCGGCAAAATCGGCGTGCACCGAGGGCTTGCCGACATAACCGGCGATGCGACTGGCGCCGTCGGCCTTGAGTTCGGGCCCGATGTCGTTCAGCACCATTGCCTTGAGGCAGGTCGGCCGCGCCGCCGACAGCGCCATGCCGAGGATGCCGCCGAGCGACGTGCCCACCAGCACGACTTCGGGCAATCCCAGCGCCGTCATCACCGCCAGCGCGTCCTGGACGTAGATCTCGGGCCGGTAGTTGCGCCACTCCGGATCGTGACCGGAGCGACCGCGGCCGCGATAGTCGGGACAGACCACGCGCCGGCGCGGCGCATGGACCTGGGCGAAGGCGTGATAGTCCTTGGCATTGCGGGTCAGACCGGTCAGGCACAAAAGCGGCGTGCGGCCGGAAAGCGGATCGCCATAATCTCGAATATTGAGACCGAGCCCGTCCTGGGCCGAGATGCGGTGCTCGCGATAGCTCGAGGTGGCGACGTTCATGGCAGCCTCAACAGGGCCGGCAACGCCGCCAGCGAATCGATCACCGCCGCCGGCGATGCGTCCAACCTCTCCCAGGGCAAGCCGGCGCGATTGACCCAGATCGCTTGGAAGCCGTAGGCCGCAGCCGCGGCCGCGTCCCAGCCATTGGCCGAGAGAAATGCGATGCGATGCTCCTTGTCGCCCATGCGCCGCGGCAGCTGGCGATAGACCGCGACCGCCGGCTTGTAGACCTTGAGCGCATCGACCGAGATCACCGCATCGAACAGCCCGCTCAAGCCGGCACCCTCGACCGCGGCTTCGAGCATGCCGGGCGAACCGTTGGACAGGATCGCGGTCTTGAGACCGCCGCCCCGCAGCCGCAGCAGCATGTCGCGCGCCTCGGGATAGGCGTCGAGGCGCATGTAGATGTCCATCAGCCGCCGACGCAAATCGGGATCGTCGATCTTGCTGGCCTCGAGCGCGTAATCGAGCGCATCGCCGGTGACCTGCCAGAAATCGACATAGCGATCCATCAACGAGCGCAGCCAGGTGTATTGCAGCTGCTTCTGGCGCCAAAGATCGGATAGGACCTGCCAGCGCGGGCCTAGTTCGGCCTTGCAGCGCGCGGCGGCGGCGTTGATGTCGAACAGCGTGCCATAGGCATCGAACACGCAGGCAGTGACGCGGGGCAGCGCTTGGCTCATGGCTTCACTCTAGCCCGAAGCCGGCTCGGCGTCCCGCGTGCGTTCGGGCGGAGGGGCCAACTGCGTCGCCACCAATCGGGCGAACACGCCGTCCTGGGCGATCAGGCTCCGATAGTCGCCACGTTCGATGACCCGACCGCGGTCCAACACCAGGATCAGATCGGCTTCGCGCACGGTCGACAGCCGGTGGGCGATGATGAAGGTGGTGCGGCCGCGCTTGACGGCGTTGAGGGCGCGCTGGACGCGGGCCTCGGTGGCGGCATCCAGCGCCGAGGTGGCCTCGTCGAGAATCAGCACCGGCGGGTCCTTGAGCAGCGCACGCGCGATCGACAGCCGCTGGCGCTCGCCGCCCGACAGCGTGGCACCGCGCTCGCCGACCGCGGTGTCATAGCCCTCGGGCTGGCGCAGAATGAAGTCATGAGCCTCGGCCAGCTTGGCCGCGGCCTCGAGCTCGGCCTGGCCGGCCTCGGGCTTGCCGACCCGCAAATTGTCGGCGATCGAGCGATAGAACATGGTCGAATCCTGGAACACCACGCCGACATTGCGGCGCAGCGATTCCAGCGTCACGTCGCGGATGTCGACGCCGTCGATCAGGATGGCGCCGGCTTCGGGGTCCCACATCCGATGCAACAGCCCCATCGCCGTCGACTTGCCGGCGCCGGTCGAGCCGACCAGAGCGATGGTGGCGCCGGCCGGCGCATGGAAGCTCATGCCCTCGATCGCCGGCCGCGAGGGCTCGTAGCGGAAGCGCACCTCGCGGAATTCGACCTCGCCCTTGACCCGTCCCAGCGCGATCGCGCCCGGCTTCTCGGCCACGGTCGACTGGGTATCGAGCACGCGGAAGAAATCGGCCAGCGCCGGCAGTTCGTAGAACAGGCTGTTGAGGAAGCCCATCGCCTGCTCCAGCCGACCGATCAACAACGTGGCGAAGCCCATGAAGCTGACGATCTCGCCGACGCTGGAAAGGCCCTCGAGATGCAGCCATGTACCGACCACGAAAATGCTGATCACGGTGATGGTCGACGAACCGCGGGTCAACACGGTCAGGATCGCCCACCAGGTCAGCACCGGGAACTGCGCCGCCAGCAGCTTGCGCATGACCTCGCCCATCTGCTGGGACTCGGCCTTGAGGCGGACATAGCTTTGGATCAGGGCGATGTTGCCGAAGGCGTCGCCGGCGCGCTCGGCCAGCGCCGAATGATGGTCCTCGACCGACTTCTGGGCGCGGTCGGTGCGGCCGACGACGAAAGTCGCCAGCGACGCGAACAGCACCAGCAGCACGATCAGCAGCCCGCCCAGTCGCCAGTTGAGGAAAAGCGACAGCGGCAGCAGCACCACGAGGATGACGAAGGTCGACAGGTGCTCGCGGAAAAAGGACAGCCACAGGCTGAACAGATTGTCGGCACCCCGCAGCATGACCTTCATCAGCCGGCCGGAATGAGTGTCGCCGTGGAAGGCGAAGGGCAGCGCCAGCACGTGGTCGAAGTAGATCGCGATCGCGGCCAGCCGCCGGCGATGGGCCAGCCGGTCGGCGTGCAGCGCTATCAAAACGTTGGCCAGGATGCCGCCGACGCCGACCGCGCCCCAAAGCCCCAACAGCCGCGCGCTGTCGGTCCATACCTCGGCCGAGGCGCGGCCCGAGCTTCCGCTGAGGACGTCGACGATCTTTCCGAACAGCACCGGTTCGAGGAACTGCATCCCCGCCAGGACGACGTTCGAGCCGGCCAGGACGAATCCCAACCGGCTTTCGGGCCCCAGCAGCCCGAGCACGCGGGCATAGACGCGAAAAAACTCCATGCGCCGATGTCTAGCCGCCCGCGCGCGCCCGGTCTAGCGCAGCGCGGCGTTGATCCGCTCGATCGCCTTGGCGCCGGGAATCAGCTCGGCATCGCCCAGCCGATTCAACGGCGTCTCGACGGTGTCGAGCCCGGCATGCAGATCGCGCGGCGCGGGGTCGAGATAGAGCAGCCCGGTCACCACTTCGCCCTTGGCGTGGCGACGCTGCAGGTAGTCGGCGGCGGCGGTGCGGTCGGTCGGATCGTAGTCGTCGGCCAGCTTGTGCAGCCGCAGCGTGCTGCCGTCGTGCTGGACGATCTCGCGGGTCGTGCCCGGCGCGTAGTCGGCGGTGATGGTCTCCCGCCCGATCATGACGTCGAGCGTGTTGACCGCCTCGTTGTGGGCCCGGACGTAGTCGAAGCTCTTGGTCGAGCCGGGATGGTTGTTGAAGGCGATGCAGGGGCTGATGCAGTCGATGAAGGCCGCGCCCTTGTGCAGGATCGCGGCCTCGATCAGCGGCACCAACTGAGTCTTGTCGCCCGAGAACGAGCGGGCGATGAAGGTCGCGCCCAGCTGCAGCGCCAAGCTTACCATGTCGATCGGGGAATCCGAATTGGAGACGCCGCGCTTGGAGGCCGAGCCGCGGTCGGCCGTGGCCGAAAACTGGCCCTTGGTCAGGCCGTAGACGCCGTTGTTCTCGACGATGTAGAGCATGTTGACGCCGCGGCGCAGCGAGTGCGCGAACTGGCCCAGGCCGATCGAGGCGGAATCGCCGTCGCCCGAGACGCCGAGATAGATCAGCTCGCGATTGGCCAGATTGGCGCCGGTCAGAACCGACGGCATGCGGCCGTGCACCGAGTTGAAACCGTGCGCCGGCCCAAGGAAATAGTCCGGCGTCTTCGACGAGCAGCCGATGCCCGACAGCTTGGCGATGCGATGCGGCTCCAGCGACAGGTTCCAGCAGGCCTGAATGATCGCGGCCGAGATCGAATCGTGTCCGCAGCCGGCGCACAGCGTCGAAACCTTGCCCTCGTAGTCGCGATGGGTCAGGCCGAGCGCATTGGCCTTCAGCTTGGGGTGATGCAGGACCGGCTTGTTGAGATAGGTCATGACGCGACCCTCCGCAGCGGCGTGACGTTCCAGCCCCGCAACGCCTTGCCGATGGCGGCGGCGATGAAGCGGGCGGTGATCGGCGTGCCGTCGTAGTGCAGGATCGGCGCCAGCTTGGCGGGGTCGATGCCGCATTCGACGGTCAGAAGCGCGCGCAGCTGCCCATCGCGATTCTGCTCGACCACGAATACGCGATCGTGGCGCGCGATGAAGGCGGGGACGTCGTCATGGAAGGGAAAACCGCGCACGCGCATGGTGTCGAGCGCGATGCCCTCGGCCGCCAGCATTTCCAGCGCTTCTTCCATCGCCGGGCTGGTCGAGCCGTAGAAGATCGCGCCCAGCCTGGTCGGCGCCGGTCCCGGCCGCTCGATCGGGCGCGGCACCAGCCGCTTGGCGGTATCGTGCTTCCTCAGCAGCCGCTCCATGTTGTCGACATAGGCCGGGCCCTCCTCGGTGTAGCGCGCGAAGCGATCGCGCGAGGTGCCGCGGGTGAAATAGGACCCCTTGCTCGGGTGCGTGCCGGGATAGGTGCGGAAGGGAATGCCGTCGCCGTCGACGTCGAGGTAGCGGCCGAAGGTGACGCCGGCCTCAAGCTGCTCGCGGGTCATCACCTTGCCGCGGTCGAGCCTCTTGGCGTCGTCCCAAGCCAGCGGCTTGCACAGCCGCTCGTTCATGCCGATGTCGAGGTCCAGCAGCACGAACACCGGCGTCTGCAGCCGATCGGCCAAATCGAAGGCCTGGGCCCCCATCTCGAAACATTCGCGCGGGTCCTCGGGAAACAGCAGCACGTGCTTGGTGTCGCCGTGCGAGGCATAGGCGCAGGCCAGCACGTCGCATTGCTGGGTGCGGGTCGGCATGCCGGTCGAGGGCCCGGCGCGCTGGACGTCGAACAGCACCGCCGGAATCTCGGCGAAATAGGCCAGGCCGAGGAATTCCTGCATCAGCGAAATACCCGGACCCGAGGTGGCGGTGAAGGCGCGAGCGCCGTTCCAGCCGGCGCCGATCACCATGCCGATCGAAGCCAATTCGTCTTCGGCCTGAACGATGGCAAAGCGGTTCTTCTTGGTTACCGGATCGACCCGCAGCCGCCGGCAATGGCTCTGGAAAGCCTCGGCCAGCGAGGAGGACGGCGTGATCGGATACCACGCCGCCACCGTTGCGCCGCCATAGACCGCGCCCAGCGCCGAGGCCGAATTGCCTTCGAGGAAAATGCGGTCGCCGACCGCATCCGCCCGCCGCACTCGCAGGCCGAGCGGGCATTCCAGATTCGCCAGCGCCCAGTCGCGCCCCAGATGCAGCGCCTCGATGTTGGGCGCGATCAGCTTGTCCTTGCTGCGATACTGCTCGCGCAGCAGCGTCTCGATCGCCTTGGGCTCGATTTCCAGAAGCGCCGACAGCGCGCCGAGATAGATGATGTTCTTGAACAGCTGGCGCTGGCGCGGATCGGAGTAGCGGGTGTTGCATATCTCGGTCAGCGGCACGCCGATGACGACGATGTCGTCGCGGAACTTGTCGGTCGGCATCGGCTTGGTCGAATCGTAGAACAGGTAGCCGCCCGGCTCGATCGACGCCACGTCCTTGTCCCAGGTCTGCGGGTTCATCGCCACCATCATGTCGACGCCGCCGCGCGCGCCCAACCAGCCGCGCTCGGACACCCGCACCTCGTACCAGGTCGGCAGGCCCTGGATGTTGGAGGGAAAGATGTTGCGCGGCGAGACCGGCACGCCCATGCGCAGGATCGACATCGCGAACAGCCGGTTGGCCGAAGCCGAGCCCGAGCCGTTGACGTTGGCGAACTTGACGACGAAGTCGTTGACGCGTTCTAGCGGCTTGACCGGCATGCGTGCCCCGCCTGTGTCGTGTGAAGAAGGTATTTCTGCATGTCCCAGGCCCCGGTCGGGCAGCGCTCGGCGCACAGCCCGCAATGCAGGCAGACGTCCTCGTCCTTGGCCATGACGCGGCCGGTCTTGAGGCCGGTCTGCAGGTAGATGTCCTGGGTCGGGTTCAACGCCGGCGCGGTCAGGCGCGCGCGCAAATCCTTCTCCTCGCCGTTGGCGGCGAAGGTGATGCAGTCCATCGGGCAGATGTCGACGCAGGCATCGCACTCGATGCAGGCCGAGGCCGAGAACACCGTCTGCACGTCGCAGTTCAGGCAGCGCGCCGCCTCGGCGAAGCCCAGCCGGGCATCGAAGCCGAGTTCGACCTCGAGCTTGATGTCGCCCAGCGCCTCGGCCTTGGGCCGCAGCGGAACCTTGTAGCGGGCGTCGTTGGAGACGTCGTTGTCGTAGCTCCACTCGTGGATGCCCATTTTTTGCGACATCACCGTCACCGCCGGCGCCGGTCGTTGGCTCGGGTTCAGGCCCGCGCACATGCGGTCGATCGAGACCGCCGCCTCGTGGCCATGGGCCACCGCCCAGATGATGTTCTTGGGTCCGAAGGCGGCATCGCCGCCGAACAGCACCTTGGGCAGGGTCGACTGCATGGTCGCGGCATCGACCTTGGGCATGTTCCATTTGTCGAATTCGATGCCGATGTCGCGTTCGATCCAGGGAAAGGCGTTCTCCTGTCCGACCGCGACCAGCACGTCGTCGCATTCGATCGTCACGTCGGGTTCGCCCGTCGGCACCAGGTTGCGGCGGCCCTTGGTATCGTATTCGGCCCGCACCTTCTCGAAGCTCATGCCGGTCAAGCGGCCGTTCTTGTGCAGGAAGGCCTTGGGCACCATGTAGTTGAGGATCGGAATGTCCTCGTGCATGGCGTCTTCCTTTTCCCAGGGCGAGGCTTTCATCTCCTCGAACCCCGAGCGCACCACCACCTTGACGTCGCTGCCGCCTAGTCGCCGCGAGGTCCGGCAGCAATCCATCGCCGTATTGCCGCCGCCCAGCACGATTACCCGCTTGCCGATCTTGCCGACATGGCCGAACGACACCGAGGACAGCCAATCGATGCCGATATGGATGTTGGCGGCGGCCTCCTTGCGGCCGGAAATCTCGAGATCGCGGCCGCGCGGCGCGCCGCAACCGACGAATACCGCGTCATAGCCCTCGGCCAACACCGCCTTGAGCGAGTCGACTCGGCGACCGAGGCGCAGCTCCGGTTCCAGGCCGAGAATGTAGCCGACCTCCTCGTCGATCACGCTTTCAGGCAGGCGGAAACGCGGGATCTGGCTGCGGATCATGCCGCCGGCCTTGGGGTCCTGTTCGTAGATCGTGACCTGATAGCCGAGTGGCAGCAGATCGCGCGCCACGGTCAGCGATGCCGGGCCGGCACCGATCAGCGCGACGCGCTTGCCATTGTGTTGCTTGGCCGGCTTGGGCAGGTACGCGCGCACGTCGTCTTTCTTGTCGGCGGCGACGCGCTTGAGCCGGCAAATTGCCACCGGTGCCTTTTCGACCCGTCCGCGCCGGCAGGCGGGTTCGCACGGCCGATCGCAGGTCCGCCCCAGCACGCCCGGGAAGACGTTGGATCGCCAATTGATCATGTAGGCGTCAGTGTAGCGCCCGGCGGCGATCAGCCGGATGTACTCGGGCACCGGCGTATGCGCCGGGCACGCCCACTGGCAATCCACCACCTTATGGAAGTAGTCAGGATTGGCGATATCGGTCGCTTGCACCTCGGGAACTCCTAGGCGGAAATGGGGCGGGAACCGGTATCGCCGGGATGGGGTCGACCACCCCGCCTTGCCAGACCTGGTCGATGTCGGCGCCGCCCAAAATTCGACTCCTCAGACCCGCTGTCATTATAGCCCAAATCGTCCATCATCAAGCGCAAACGGCTGGCTAACCCCTAGCCAATCAATGGTCTTGCCCGGCGCCATGTTCGATGGCGGGTGCCGCCGGCATTGAGAATTCGGTCCTCGCCGGGCTCCAGCCCGCTTTCGGCCAGACGCCGCTCCAGCTCGTGCCATGCCACCCGCGAAAATAGCTGCAGCCCGCCTTCGAAGCGTATCGGCTCGATCGACAGATCGACCGTGTCATAGCGTGCGTGCTCGAGAAACCAGTCATAGACCCCGGTTCCGCCCAGCACCGCGCAGCGCCCGGTCGCTCCGGTGAGGGCGATCATTTCCTTCAGCCCGGTTCGGGCAGGATTGACCCACAGCCAGCGTTCGCCCTCCCAGCGCGGGGCATCGACGCGGCGGCTGAAGATCACTCGCCGCCTTTCGGCCTTGAGTGCGTTGCGATGGGTGTTGCGACCCATGAACGACCAGGAGATTTCGGCCATGGACGCCGCAAATACCGCCTGTTCCTCGGCGCTGGCCCAGGCAGCAGGAACGTCGTCGGCATGGCGCGCGATAAAGCCATCGGCCGAGACCACGGCGATCAACACGAATTGGATCATGCCTCGTCCAGATAGCAGACCGGTGAAGCGCCGCCCGCCTGGCGGAAACGCCAGACCGTGGTGCGCTTGATCTCGAAATCCTCCAGCGCGCGCGTGGTCGGCACGCGGTATTCGGCCAGGGCTTCCAGCCGATCCCTGGGCAGATAGGTTCGGCCGGGATCGCCCAGCAGCACTACCCTGCCCTGGCCCGCCAGCGTCGCCAGCCAATCGGTAACGCGTTCGGCCAGCGGCTGCTCGTAGCACATGTCGCCGGCCAGCACCGACTGCCAGGCCGCGTCGTCGCGCCCGATCGGGTCTTCGGCCAAAACCTCGACCGCGACGCCGTTGGCTTGGGCATTCATGGCGATCGCGGTCTGCGCGAAGGGATCGATCTCGGCGGCGATGGCGCGCCTTGCACCCGCTTTCATCGCCGCGATCGCCACCAGCCCGGAACCGGACCCCACATCCAGCACCGTGCGTCCTTCGACCAGATAGCGATGATCCAGCACGTATCGCGCCAACGCCTGCCCCCCGGCCCAGGCGAAGGCCCAATAGGGCGGCGGCAGGCCGATGCGATCGAGTTCGTCCTCGGTGCGATGCCAAAGTTCGGTCGCCTCGCTGGCCAGATGAAGTGCGATCTCGGGCGCATGCGGCACCGGCATCAACCGCGTTTCGGCGCGAACGAATGCCGCCGGATCGCGGATCGCTCCCGGACGCGGGATCGGATCAGGGCGCGCGATACACCACCGGAAAGGCTTCGCAATCCATCGGTGCGCCGACCGGCGGATGATTCTCGGGCGGAGGCGGCGACATGAATCCGGGGCGCAGCAGGAAAGTGACGTCGTCGCCCGTCCAGCGCGCCGAGAAGGCACGGCGGCGACGGCTGAGCGGATTGGGCGGCGCGCCATGCAGCGAGCGCCCGTCGAAGGCGATGCAGTCGCCCGGCGCCAGGTCCCAGCGCAAGACGCGATGGCGCCCCTCGGCGATCTCGGCCTCGATGTCGGGCAGCGGCGAAAAGTTGGGGTCGGTACCCGGGTGGTAGGCCTGGTCCTTGAAGCGCTTGGGCGCATAAAGCTTGCCCCAACGATGCGACCCGGCCAGGTATTGCGGACATGTCGCCGCCGGCACCGGGTCGATCGGAATCCACATCGAACACATCATCGTGCCGTCGATCGAGTAGTAAGGCAGGTCCTGGTGCCAGGGCGTCGGTTCCAGCGTACCCGGTTCCTTGACCAGCACATGCTCGTGAAACAGGTTGACCTTGCGCGAACCCATCAGTTGCGCTGCCAGGGCCGCCGCCGGCCCGCGGGTCATGAATTCGCGATATTGCGGAATCCGCCGCCAATTGCAGTAGTCGCCGAAGAACAGGCCGGGCTGGCCGGATTCGGTGTAGCGCTTGCCGTAGGGACCGGGGTCGCGCAGGTTGCGCTCGATGCCCTCGGCCAATGCCGCCAGCCAGTCGGCGCCGATCACGCCGCGCAGCGCCACCGCGCCGTCGCGGCGATAGTCCTCGATCGTGCCTGCGGAAAGTTGCGTCATGATCGCGCCAGTCTCGAAAAAAGATGCTAGCATTTCGGGCGAAGGGAAGGAAAACACCATGCGCGCCCGCATCGCCGCTTTGATGTTGCTGTTGGTCGTTGGTCCAGCCGCGACCGCCGAGGAGGCGCTGGTGGGCTACAAGTCGCTCTCGCCCGAAACTGCGCTGACCTTGGCGCGGGCGACGCTCGAGTCCTGTCGCAAGCGCGGCTATCAGGTGGCGGTGGCGGTGGTCGACCGCTTCGGCGTTACTCAGGTCATGCTGCGCGACCGCTTTGCCGGACCGCATACGCCGCGTACAGCCGAGGGCAAGGCCTGGACCGCAGTCAGCTTTCGTACCGGGACGCTGGAACTGGCCGAGCAAAGCCAGGCCGGCCGGCCGATGTCGGGCTTGCGTTCGCTGCCCGGCATGGTGCCGATCGGCGGCGGGCTGCCGATCGAAGCTGCCGGAGTGACGGTGGGCGCGGTCGGGGTATCGGGGGCGCCCGGCGGCGAGGCCGACGAGATCTGCGCCAAGGACGGCATCGCGGCGATCCGCGACGCATTGGATTTTTGAGGCCGGATGGACCGCACCGCTCCCAATTGGGACCCCGCACAGTACCTGAAATTCGCCGATCACCGCTTGCGTCCCGCGGTCGACCTGCTTGGCCGGGTCGATCTGTCGGCCCAGGGCACGGTGGTCGATCTCGGCTGCGGCGCCGGCAACGTCACCGCGCTGTTGCGCCGGCGCTGGCCGGATCGGTCGATCCTGGGCGTCGATTCTTCGCCCGCCATGCTCAAGAAGGCGCGCGAGACGCTGCCCGGCGTGGTCTTCGTCCAGGCCGATGTCGGTCGCTGGCAGCCCGATGCGCCGGTGGCGCTGATCTATTCCAATGCCGCACTGCATTGGCTGGACGACCACGCCTCGCTGTTTCCCAAGTTGATGGGAATGCTGCGTAGCGGCGGCGCTCTGGCGGTGCAGATGCCGCGCAATCACGGCGCGCCCTCGCATACCGCCATGGTCGAAAGCGCCGCCGACCGCCGTTTCCAACCTTATCTCGCCAAGGTGCTGAGACCCAATCCGGTGGCTCGGCCCCAGGTCTACCGTGAAATGCTGGCGCCGCATGCCGCCACGCTTGATCTGTGGGAGACCGAATATCTGCACGTGCTGGAAGGCGACAACCCGGTGGTCGAGTGGACCAAAGGTACGGCACTGCGGCCCTTGATCGAGGCCCTGCCCAACGAGTTGCGGGCCGATTTTCTGGCTGACTACGCCAGGCGCGTCGCCGCCGCCTATCCGCCCGCCGGCGATGGCCGCACGCTGTTTCCCTTTCGCCGACTGTTCCTGGTCGCCTCTGCCCACTGATCGGTGCCGTGAGCACCACCATCGCCGCCCAATGCTGCATCGCCGGTGGCGGGCCGGCTGGAATGATGCTGGGTCTCCTGCTGGCGCGCGCCGGGTGCAGCGTCGTCGTGCTGGAAAAGCCTGCCGACTTCCTGCGGGATTTTCGCGACGATACGATCCACCCTTCGGCGCTGGAGGCGATGCGCGCGCTCGGATCGCTCGACGTGTTCCTCGCATTGCCTCATCGGCCTGCCGCCGAGGTCGCGGTCGCCGTCGGTCAGCGCCAGTACAAGGTGGCCGCTGCCGTTATGATCCGAGGCGCCCCGGACGAAAGCGTACCAGCACCAGGGCCAACCCCAGCGCCGGCAGGGTCAACCCCAGCGCCCAGGCGTTAAGCGTCGCCTGCGAGACACCGACCGTGGTCAGGCTGGGTGTCGCCAATGCCATCCCGCCGGCGATCAGAGCTAGACGGATCGGCCATTCCAGCAACCCGGCCCGCCGCAGATCGCCGACCGCCAGCAAATAGCCCTGCAGGCCGCCGCAGATCGCGATCACGCCAATCGTCATGCTGATCGCGACCTCGACGATGTGCAGCCAATCGCCGTCCAGCAGCAGCGCCTTGTCCAGCACGAAAAAGAACGGAATGAAATAAATGATCGAGCCGACATACATCGACTCCCAACTGGTCTTCATCGGCGGCGAGCCGGCGATGCCGGCGGCGGCGAAACTGGCCAGCGCCACTGGCGGGGTGATGAAGCTGAGCATGCCCCAATAGAGCATGAACATGTGCACCGCCATCGGATCCAGCCCCTGCTTGACCAGGCCTGGCGCCAGCAGAACGGCAAGGAAGATGTAGCAGGCGGTGGTGGTCATGCCGAGGCCGAGGATGAAGCTGGTTATCGCCCCCATCACCAGCAGCACCAGCACGTTGTTGCCGGCGAGATAGACCAGATCGTTGGTCAGGGTCCCGGTCAGGCCGGTCAGAGAAAAGGCACCGATCAGCAGCCCGACCCCGGCCAGGATCGCGACCAATTCGGCGAACAGCTTGCCCGATGCCGCGATGAACACCAAAAGCTCGCGCCAACCCCAGCGATGCTGCTTGCCCAGCACCTGGTTGATCGCGATCAGCAGCGCGGTGGCATAGAACGGCGCGTGGCTTTCGCGCTTGAGCACCAGCAGCATCCACACCAACAGCGCCACCACGAACAGGTAGTACCAGCCCTCCTTGAGGACTTGGCCAAGTTTGGGCAGCTCGGAACGATCCAGCCCCTTGAGGCCGTGGCGCGCGGCATAGCTGTCGATCTGCATGAACAGGCCGAAATAGTAGAAGATCGAGGGCAGCGCCGCCGCCAGCGCGACCTGGCTGTAGGGCACGTTGAGGAACGAGGCCATGACGAAGGCGGTAGCGCCCATCACCGGCGGCATCAGCACCGCGCCGGTCGAGGCGCAGGCCTCGATCGAGGCCGCGGTCGAGGCCGGAAATCCGGTGCGCTTCATCGCCGGTATGGTCATGGTGCCGGCGGTCAGCACGTTCGACACCACGCTGCCCGACATCGAGCCCAGCAGGCCCGAGGCGAAGATCGCCACCTTGGCGGCGCCGCCCCGCACTCCGCCCAGCAGCGAAAACGCGAAATTGATGAAAAACGGTCCGGCGCCGGTGTACTGCAACGCCACGCCGAAGATCAGGAACCCGATCACCAACTCGGCGAAGGCCTTGATCGCCACGCCCAGCAGGCTCTCGCTCGACAGCATGTGATAGACCGCCGTATCCGGCAACGAACTGGCCAGGCCCGAGATCGGCCCCGGCACCAGATCGGCCACCACCGGATAGAGCGCGCAGGCGTTGACCGACAGCATCAACCCCCAGCCGCCGGTACGGCGCAGTGCCTCGGTCACCAGCGCCCACAGCAGATAGGACATCCACACCACGTGCTTGGGCGCGCCGGCCGAGGCGCCGTATTCCCAGCCGCCGCCGGCGGCGGCGCGGCCGATGGCGACGAAATAGAGGCAAGCGCCAAGGGTCACCAGCGCCAACCCGGTGTCGTACCATGGTACATGGGTGCGCGGCGGCGCACCAAGCTCGGCCGGGAACAGCACGAACGTCAGCGGCAGCAGCAGCGCGATCAACAAATAGAAATACTGGTTGTCCAGCATCACCGCGCCGACCAGGAAATTGAAGCTGAACAGCTGGTTGACGCAGACCAACACCGACAGGACGGTGGCGGCGATCAGCACCCACTTGGCGATGCCGGACAATTCGCGCAGCCGCACGCCTTCGGCCTCGGCCGTGACGTGCTCGGCCGGCGGCGCGTGGGGTTGACTCACGATCTAGGTGCCGGCGCTGGACCCCAGCGGCGCTCAGTCCCAATCCACCCAGATCGGATCCATGCCGGCGGCGCGCAGGCTCTCGGCCCGGGTCTTCTGCCAGGCCAGCTTGTAGGCATCGTCAGCCAGGCCCTTTTGCGCCGCCATCTTCTCCCAGGCCTGCGCCAACACGGTCTGACGCTTGATCAGGTCGTCATTGCGCTTTTGCGCCGCATCCGACCAGTGACCGGCCTCCTTGAAGGCCCGCACCGTGCCGTCGTGATAGGGCACCACCCAATCCAGCAATTGCCGCTTGAGTTCGAAACCGTCGGCGCCGGGCGCGGCGTCCTTGTACTGGGCGTAAGTGTCGATCATGCCTTTGACCACGGCGTAGACCACATCGGCACCTGCGGTGTCATACGCAACCACGATCGGATAGGGATAGTTGGCGCCTTCGTGCGGACTCGACTTCGAGATGCCGCCGGTGCCGGCGGTGGCGTTGGAGGGGAAGTAATAGGGCGCCACCTTGTTGAGGCGCCCCCAACCCGCCTTGTCGGCATGCGCCACCGGCGGCCAGAACATGCCGCGCGGGCTCGCTTCCAGTTCGCGGCTGACGCCGGTGATGGTCGAGGCGATGGCGGTGTCGACGTCGCCGTTGACCAGCCCCTTCCACGACGCGCCGAAGCCCGAAAATTCGACCTTCTTGACGTCGGCCCAGGTCAGGCCGCCGAAGGCCAAGAAGGCCGCGGTATTGCGGTTCAGCGCCGGCGCGCCCACCACCCAAGCGACGCGCTTGCCCTTGAGATCGGCCATGGTCTTGATGTTGGCGTCCTTGGCGGTGCCGAGCGCGATGTTGTTGTCGGCCAGCGAGGTCATCAGCCGGCGCACCTTTTGCGGACCCCAGTCCTTGGCGCCGAATTCGTCGATGCCTTCCATCGCGAAGTAGGAGCCGATGCCCATGGCCGAGATCTGGGCGCGGTTGGCGCGCACCGGCGCCAGGCGCGCGATGTCGTTCGAACCCGGCAGGACGCGGATGTCGGCATTGTAGGCATTCTTGAACGCCTGGCCGATCGCCACCACCATGTTGAAACCGGAGGAGCCGGTATCGTAGGCGGTCCAGGCCATCTGCGCCGGCGGCTTGACCTGGGCCGCAGCGGGCAGAGCCAAGCACAAGCCAGCGGCTGCAAGAACTGCGGAACGGACGGACATCGGCGGCCTCCCTCGATTTCTTGGCCGCCAGTCTAGAGTCGATGGCGGCGAGCGTAAAGCGTTACGCGCCTAAGGCATCAACTGGCCGCCATTGACCTCGATCACCTGGCCGGTGACGTAGCCGCTCAATACGGCGGACGCCAAATAAAGATAAGTGCCGACGCATTCTTCGCTGCTGCCGAGGCGGCCCATCGGAATGGTGGCGGTCATGGCCTTGATCTGCTCGGCGGTCGAGAAGCGCTCGTGGAACGGCGTGGCGATGACGCCGGGCGAGACGGCGTTGACGCGGATATTGTCTTTGACCAATTCCTTGGCCAGGCCGCGGGTGAAGGTGCTGACGAAGCCCTTGGACGAGGCGTACATCACCGCCCCCGGTCCGCCGCCATGGCGAGCCGCGATCGAGGTGGTGTTGACGATCGCGCCGCCCCCGGCCTTGCGCAGATGCGGGATCGCGGCGCGGCTGGCGGCGACCACCGCGCGCACGTTGAGGTTCATGACTTCGTCGTAGAGCGCTTCGGTGAAATCGGCGATCGGCACGCGCTTGACCAGGGAGCCTGCGTTGTTGATCAGCCCGTCGAGCCGGCCGAAATGCGTAGCCGCGCGGTCGACCACCGGCTCGGCCCCGCCGACCCGGCTCAGATCGCCCGCCACCGCCAGCCCCTCGCCGCCGCCCTTGGCGATATCCGCCACCACTGCCTCGGCCTTGGCGCGGCTGGCATTGTAGTGCACGGCGACCCGCGCGCCCTGGGCGGCAAGACCCCGCGCCACGGCGGCGCCGATGCCGGTCGAGGCGCCGGTGACCAGAAAGACCTTGCCGGCGAGATCGGGAACGGAAAAAGCGGCCATGCTTCGGGTTTCTCCTAATGCGATGCCGATGCGCCGATTTTCTCGACCTTGGCGGCGCAGAACTTGAATTCGGGAATCTCGCCGTACGGATCGAGCTGCGGATTGGTCAGCAGATTAGCCGCCGCCTCGGCATAGCAAAACGCGACGAACACCATGCCGTCGGGTACGGCCTGGTCGGCTCGCGCCCGCAGCTCGATTTCGCCGCGGCGCGTGGCGATGCGCACCTTCTCGCCGGCCGCGACGCCCAGCTTGGCCAATTGGCCGGCGTTCATGGTGGCGATGGCCTCGGGCTCGATCGCGTCCAGCACCGCCGCGCGCCGGGTCATGGCACCGGTGTGCCAATGTTCGAGCTGCCGGCCGGTGGTCAGCACCATCGGATAGCTGGCATCGGGCAGTTCGGCCGGCGGCGTGACTTGGGTGGGCACGAACTTGCCGCGCCGGCTGGACGTGGGATAGCCGTCGCCGAAAATGATCGCCTCGCCCGGCTTGTCGGGCGCCTTGCAGGGATAGGTCACGGCGCTCTCGGCCGCGAGCCGATCCCAGCCGATATTGTCGAGCGAGGGCATCGCCTTCTTCATTTCGGCGAAGACATCGCGCGGGTGGCGGTAGCGCCAATCGAGCCCGAGGCGGTTGGCGATCTCCTGCACGATCCACCAGTCCTGGCGGGCATCGCCCGGAAGCGGCAAGGCGGTGCGGCCCATCTGCACCTGGCGGTTGGTGTTGGTGACGGTGCCGTCCTTCTCCGGCCAGGCCGAGGCCGGCAGCACGACATCGGCATGGAAAGCGGTCTCGGTCAGGAACAGGTCCTGGACCACGAGATGATCGAGCTTGGCCAGCGCCTCGCGGGCGTGCCCGGCGTCGGGGTCCGACATCGCCGGGTTCTCGCCCATGATGTACATGCCGCGGATCTCGCCCTTGAGAATCGCGCCCATGATCTCGACCACGGTCAGGCCGGGCTTGTCCGACAGCTTGCGGCCCCAGATTTCCTCGAACTTGGCGCGATTTTCGGCGACGCCGATGCGGCGGTAGTCGGGCAGCATCATCGGAATCAGGCCGGCATCCGAGGCGCCCTGGACGTTGTTCTGGCCGCGCAAGGGATGCAGCCCGGTGCCCGGCCGTCCGACCTGGCCGGTCATCAGCGCCAGCGAGATCAGACAGCGCGCATTGTCGGTGCCGTGGACGTGCTGGCTGACGCCCATGCCCCAGAAGATGATGGCGCGTTCGGCGCGGGCGTAGGCGCGCGCCACCTCGCGCACGGTCTCGGCCGGGATGCCGCTGACCGGCGCCATCGCCTCGGGGCTTTGGGCGGCGAGCGACTCGCGCAGCTTCTCGAAGCCCTCGGTGTGCGCGGCGACGTATTGGCGGTCGTAAAGGTTCTCGGCGACGATGACGTGCATCATGGCGTTGAGCAGCGCCACATCGGCGCCGGGCTTGAACTGCAGCATGCGCCAGGCGTGGCGCTTGAGGGCCTGGCCGCGCGGATCGCACACCACCAGCTTGGCGCCGCGCTTGGCGGCGTTCTTGATGAAGGTAGCGGCGACAGGATGGTTCTCGGTCGGATTGGCGCCGATGACGATGATCAGATCGGATTCCAGCGCGGCGGTGAACGGCGCCGTGACCGCGGCCGAACCGATGGTCTCCAGCAGCGCCGCCACCGAGCTGGCGTGGCACAGCCGCGTGCAATGATCGACGTTGTTGGTGCCGAAGCCGGTACGCACCAGCTTCTGCACCAGATAAGCCTCTTCGTTCGAGCCCTTGGCCGAACCGAAACCGGCCAGCGCGTGGGGACCCAAGCCGTCGCGGATGCGCTTGAGGCCCGATGCCGCCAGATCCAGCGCTTCTTCCCAACTCGCTTCGCGGAAATGAGTCCAAGGATTGGCCGGATCGATGTCGGCCGCTGCCGACTTGGCCACGCCCGGCTTGCGGATCAGCGGCTTGGTCAGGCGATGCGGATGGCTGACATAGTCGAAGCCGAAGCGGCCCTTGACGCACAGCCGGTTCTGGTTGGCGGGGCCGTCGCGACCCTCCACGGCGAGGATGCGGTCGTCCTTGATGCGATAGACGATCTGGCAGCCGACGCCGCAATAGGGACAGACCGAATCGAC